>Ga0307507_10000890_pt1 | contig 66320 bp, 12 predicted proteins | sample 7_EM_MG_FD_207223 | JGI IMG/M metagenome (GOLD analysis project Ga0307507, IMG submission 207223) | Populus trichocarpa ectomycorrhiza microbial communities from riparian zone in the Pacific Northwest, United States - 7_EM | ecosystem: Host-associated > Plants > Roots > Unclassified | place... | reverse complement strand
TCCTAATAGTAGGATATTAAAAGACATTCTAACTAGTCTCCCTTTAATAGTTATCTAAATAGGTCCTATTTTAAGATTAATAATGCCTCCTCTATAGGCTATCTAATCTCCTAAAATTATTATAAGTAGATATGGGTATTCCTTCTATTTATATAGTAACCCTATTCTTTTTACTACCTTTGGTGATATGTGGTTTCTAGTTGCTCCACTATCTACTAACGCTTTAAACTGCTAATCTTGCTATTTAGCTCTTAAATTTAGGTATTATCCTTAAATTCCTTTAAGGGTTTAAGGCTCTAACACTAGTTCCCTCTAGTCCTATATACCTCCCCTTTTCCTAACTGTTAGCTGCTTAATCCTACCTATATTTAGTCTAACTTTGGCTAATACTTAGTTTGTTTCTTTTCCTCTATATACCATAGATAAGTGTTCTCTAGGCACTTCTACCACTATTATCCATCTAGGCATTCTTCCATAAGGAATCTTTCTAGTTAAAGTATTAAGTCTCCTTAACCTTATACTTCTACTAGGTGCCAACTATGTATATACTTAGTATTCCTAAACCACTTTTCCTCTAGTGCCTAATATATCCTTACTAGGTACTTCCGGTTCTTATCTTTAGGTGCTTTATATATATTACACATATTATCTATATAAGCTATCCATAATAGTATATAATACGCTACATATTTTGGGTTAACTCTTAGTTTATTTTTATCCTTAAGTTTAAACCTATACCTAGTTAACCTAACCACTAGTATCTCTGCTATAGGTACTAAGATTTATTGCTTACTTCTCTAGTCCCTAGATCCCTCTTCTAGGTTCCTTAATATTATAATTAATACTCCTTTAATATAACTTATGCGTTTTTCCATAATAGGTTAGTTTTGGATAACTTTTTTATCTAGCTATATATAAAAGTTTTCCTATTTATTACTATATTGTTACCTATACTACTTTCCGTACAACTGGTTTAGTATATATAGTCTATCTATTAGAAAGTACCTTGTTATCGCTGCATTATAATATCCTTTAGTATGTCTTTTTTTAAACTTAGTTAGAATATCTAGATCCTCTTCTTGTTCCAGTTTATCTAACTACTTTACCCTAGGTGTCCCTATACTCAGCCTATTAGTAACTCTTTATATGGGTGCTTTATTTTTTATATAACTTAGCGTAGCTAACCTCTTGTCTAGCTTCTACTCTTACTATATAATAATTCTTGTTCTAAACTTATTTATAGTTTCTTATTTTCTATGTCTTATAGCCAGATCCTTATAGTTGTTTTACTTTTTAATCCTAGTATTAACTATTTAATCTTTAGGCTAAATACTACGTTTACCTAGGATTACTAACATTCTTATTTATTCTCTAAACTTGTAGTTCTTAAACTTGCGTCCTATACTTATTTATTTGTTACTAAACTAAGTTACTACCCTTTCCTATCGGTTTTTGTCTGTTATGGGTCCTTAAGTATATCTTATCTTGTTTTAAAAATCTTAAGCTTCTTTTATCTCTTCTTAAGAATCTTAAGCCTGTGGCCTTTTACCTTTATTAAGTAATAAGCTAGCACTAGTAGTTATCTACTTACTTAGTTTCTTTTAAACGTTGCTCCTATTGTCTTATAAAGTAATGGAAATCGTATTTAATGGTGTCGCTATACCTATTACTAAACCCCATTCTATAATGGTTTTAGTCTTTACTTCTATTTTAACTTCTCTAAGGTCTATATGCTCCTAGTAAGCTGCCTTTATTACCTTATTATTAGTAAATGCTTCGTCTTTATTAAATTTATTATCTTTAATGTCCAATCTATAAGCTAGTTCGCTAGTTTCTTTAAACTTAGATAATAATAGCTCCTATAGCTAATAGCTTGCGCCATACTTAGCGTCCTTATAAATTCGGCATGCGTTGTTATAATAATATGTAAAACTATTAATTGAATATTCCTTTATTCCTTATAGTGTACCGTCGTCCCTCTATATATACATGCCGTCTGCTGGTCTGGTTTCCTTTACTGCGTAGTTACTCTAACCACCTCTATAGTCTCTGGCAAAATAACCCTATTTTCCACAATTTATGCAAGCTTTATCTTTAAACCATCTTTCTTGCTATAGAGTCTGCCTAAATATCTTCTACTACTAAGATCCCTAGTTTGGCCTCTACTTTTAGGTCCTTTAATTACTTAATCCTTAACCTCTAGGTTTCCATAGTTTCTTTTCCTACCTTTAGGTTTCTTTAGTACTACTTAGGTCTATTAGCTCTGCGCCATTTTATAGTTTTTAACTCTATATCTGTCATTGCGTACTCTACGCCTTATATAACTATAGAACTCTATCTTGCCCTCTTTTAGCTTGTTCCCTTTAGTAGATTCTATTATTAATCTTTATTAACTAATTTATTAACTCTCTTAGAGTATCTACATCTTTTATTAGGATAATTGCGTCCTAAACTTTAGCCTTAAGTCCCTATTTATACTGTGCTATAAGCGCCCTATTATTCCACTTAACCTATATAGCTAGTGTTTAAAACTGTGTTATATACTTAATTATTAAAGTGCGTTGTACTAAGTTCTAAAGCTTTTGTTCCGCTGTAGTTGTGGCCTTTAGGTCTCTAAATATCTGCGTTAGTTACTCTGCGAACCTATTCTAACTAGCAAATATATACCGTATATCTTAGTTAGTAGTTGTTATACCATTAGCCTATATTTCTGTGAGATACGGCTTAAACTACTTAAATACCCTCCCTATCAGGAACAATCCTGTATAGGCTACTTAATCTAACAATATTACTAACTTCGCTCCTTCCTATACTACCTTAAAGTGCATTTATATAAGAAATCCTTTAAGCTTTAACTTCTCTCCTAAAAATTATTTAATTAAAGGTAACTTAATCTTTGCTGCTCTAATTCTATTAATACGTTCTTTAAGTATCCTACTATTATCTTATAAGTAATTAACCATTTCCTATAACTGACCTTGTATAACCACTTAAAAATCCCTATTATCTATACTAGTATCACCTAGCCCTGAGGTTATGGCTGCCGTTAACGCCGTTATAACTGGTGCTGCTCTTAGTGGTATATTATTTAAGTTTGTTCCAATACCGTAACCTTGGTAGTAAATGTGTAACAAAACCTTGTAGCTTAGACTACAGTAGGTTCTGTTATTAGGCTAGGTATATAGGTAAGGACAAAACAACAATATAATAATAATTGGTGGAGTAGTTACCCAATAGATTAACTCTAATTATATTCTAAGATTTACCATAAGGAGAGAACTATCTACGGTAGGGACTAAGGTCCTTTAAATATATAACCATACTCCTAAGAAATCCTCTCTTATACATAAGGTACGTGTTATACGTATTATACATAGACGTATACTGCGTATACCTTGTATACTGCGTATAACATTATGTGACTCGCTTACTATTTCTTATTACATGGTTCCACCAGATCCATCCTAGACCGTACCTATATTAACCAACTAGCTTCCTACGACTCTTCCCTAAGTAGTTGTAATATCGTACTTAAAGCGTCTGTAACATTTAGCGAAACCAAATTTCCTACGCCACTTCCCGTTTTCCTAACGATAGTAAGGTTATATTAAAAGTCTATTAAAACAATTAGGAAAATTAAAATCCTACTAGGTGTCTACTAGGTGTCTATTAGGATAGTAGGTTTCTATTAAAATTATATTAGAATAGTAGAGTCTTATTAAGGTTATATTAGAATAAAAAGGTCCCTATTAAGAGCCTATTAGAATAATTAGAATAATTAGAAATATTAAAATCCTACTAGAAGGCCTTAAGGATCTTACTACCCTAATAAATTACTAATATAGCTCGTTCTTAAAGTAGATATAGCTAGAATATATTGCATTGCAATAGGAGGCAAATTGCCGCTATATGTGGCAAGTTGCCGTTACGTAAGGCAAGTTGCCGTTACGTGTCACCGCGGCACTAGCGTAGTAAGAAACCTTAAGTTCTTTACCCTTCTTTGTATTAAAAGACAACATCCATCTATAACACCGTATAGTACATATTATTGTGATATATGTATTCTACACGTTGTTAAAGCATACTAATACTAATTAGTGAGCGCGCATAGATTAGGAAACACGCAGGTAGCTTAGAAGATAGTTATACTATCTACCTTGCAGTAGATTAGAAGATAGTTATACTTATCCACCTTTTATATTAGCCTATTTTAGTTAAAGAGAAGAAGAGAAACTACTTAGGAGTACTTGTCTGGTATCTATAATAACTTCTAGATATCTCGTTTTATCTATTTTAGAAGACTACTGCGTAGAGCACTTTACCCTACTTAATCAACTTAAACTATCCCCTTAACCGTCTCCTTAACCGCCTCCTTAACCGCCTCCTTAACCGTTCCCCTATCTTTACCTTTTAAACACCCTTACCTTTACCCTCACTTACCCAAACAATATATAATAAACAAGATGTTAGGAACAGAGAAAGACTAAGAGGAAGAAGCAGCTAAATAGGAAAATAGGATTAACCTAATAAAAGCCTCTAAAGATGAACTAACTAACTACCTACAATGCAAGATGTACCTATATACAGAGATATATAACTAGCTTAACTTAACACTTTAGGAATTGTTTTAGGGAGATTTTAAGGACTTTATGGTTAATATCTTTACGTAAATCCCCTTATACTGGCTTTAGCAACTACGTGACTGCCTAAATATTAGAGGAGTATGGGTTAATATTAACCATAAACAAAACAAAACACTCCCTTAGTCTTTATATAATATAGCATAAGAAGAAGACCAAACTAAATAGAGTAAAGAGATGATTAAATTAGCCAATAATAAGTACAGACCGACGTTATTAAGATCGATTAAGGTATACATAACAGAGGGTACCTTAGAGGAGTAATAATAAGCTAAAGCTACCGTAACCCAACTAACTGGTACACTAACTACCTCTACCTTTATACTATCTATTATACCTTAATCTATAACTATGTCCACTTTTACACTATCTGCTATGCCTTAACCCGCAATAATAATATAGCAACTCCACGTATAATCTATAGATGAGGAGAACTACCCTATTACTATAACTAGCTATGGCAAGGAAATTGCAAATGTAGCTAAGATATACATAGAGGAGCAGAAATACGGTAGCATGAATAAAAGCCTCAACTATAAATTAATAATATTCTATAACATCTGCAATTAAGCGGATGTACCCTAAGAAGCCTACCCTAAGGCATTCCCTACTATGCTAAAAGGACTAGCTTTGGACCACTTCTATATAAACTAACTGTCCTGCCTACTATTTGCCAAAGCTTGTAAGCACCTTTGGAATTTCTTTAAAGGACTAGGATTTTAACGCAAGAACCTAGACAAGTGGAACACTATTACACTTATAACAGTAATAGCAGGAAACATAGACAAGTTAATAAGCGAATATCTCCAATTATTAATCTATAGACTTTATTAACTACAGCATAGCCTTAGACCTACCTTATATACTATAGACTTCCTTTATAACAAAATCGTTACTTCTTGCCAGGGAATACTAGTATGCAGATATGTAGTCTCTAACCTATTGGACAACCTTAAAGCCCTTATTAATAAACTTTAATCGTCTATTACAACATATAAAAAAGAGTATATAGAGAAGATATAAGCCTTCTTTACAGACCGACGGTTCTATAAAAGAGATAATAACTATAACTGCAGCAACCGCAACCAAAAGAAACCACGTTGCTTTATATATAACAGGGAAGGATGTCGCTTATAGAGATATACTAAGGAGGAGTAAGAAGAGTCTAAAGCTAAGTTTAGAACTGCTAATAGAGATAGGTTTAGCAAATTCAACAACCAATTTAAGAAACAACTTAACTAATATATTATAGATTATAAGGATAACAATACCGACTTAGAAAAAGAGCTTAAGGAAGCTTTTTAAGCACTAACTATTAATGTAAGTTATAAGGCAACTGACAAGAACTTATAACTAAATATTAATTACTACTATACCTCCCTTGGCCAAGTGGAATAGCAGAAAGTGATTTCTATAGCCACTACCCTAGCTAATAAAGCCTTTGGCCATTTAGTTACAACTATAGACAATATAGTACCTCTTATAACCGACTAGGACCCCTTTACCTATAATATAACCACATCCACGTCCTGCTATACTGCAAACAAGTTTATAGGTATAATAATTGACACAAAAGCATCTAAATAATCCACAGTAGGATATAGCCAATTCTTGGCATTCCAGAGACTTAATACTGATGTATAGCTTAATACCACTACACAAGGTATAGTTAACGTACAGTTTGGCATCGGATTAACCTTATTAATTAGATTAGCTAAAGTAATTACCCTAATTGGTATAATTGAGTTTTATATTGTTAAGGTCAACACCCCATTTTTACTTTACTTAGCAGACATGGATTACCTATAAGTATACTATAACAACCTAAAAAATATGCTAATTACCCCTTGGAGCGAAGTACCTGTTATATGTTGCTTTGGCTACCCTTTCCTACTTTAAAACACATCCCTGTGTACTTATTTAACTAAGTTATTTAAACAAAACCCCTGCTATCTTACCGACGTAGAATTAAAGCGACTATATTGCCGTTTTGGCCACCCTTTAGCTAAGCGTCTTATACGAATACTTAAACGCTTAGGGCATAATATTAACAGTAAAACCTTAGATTATCTTATACGCTACTACCACCATTGTTAAAAATATGGAAAGTTACCTGGTAGATTTAGATTTACCTTATATAATAATATTGATTTTAACTATTTAATCGTAGTTGATATTATGTATATTAATAGCGCACCCCTTTTGTATATTGTTAATAAAGGAACACGATTTTAAGCTAGTAGATAGCTGTAAAACATCAGCGCTAAGCATACATGGGATATATTACAAATGTGCTAGATTGACACATACCTAGGACCTCCTAATATTATCACACATAATATAGGCAAGAATTTTATAAGCAAGGAATTCAAACAATACACCATAATATTTAGAATAGTTATAAGAAGTGTACCTGTCGAAGCCCACAATTTAGTTGGAATGGTAGAACGCTACTATAGCCCCCTCCATCGCATATACTATATCATTACTACAAAACTGCTAGATATTAGTAAGGACATAGCCCTATAAATGGCCTTTAAAGCAATTAACGATTCCATAGGCCCTAACGGTCTTATACCCACCTTACTAGTATTCGGAGCTTACCTATATATGGTGGAATCCGACGCACCTAACCCTATAGTTATACAACGAGCAGCAGCTCTTAAAAAGGCTATAGAAGAAGTTAAGAAGCTTAGAGCTGAGTGCTAAGTGGCAGATGCCCTTAATATACGCAACAGACCCAAAATAACTGCAATCTATGACCTACCACTTAACTCACCCGTATTGGTATGGAGAGAAGGACCTATAGGCCAACCTAGCTACTGGTCTGGTCCGCACAACCTATTTAGCATTGAAAATGAGACCTGTACTATACAACTTCCCTACAAACCCACCAACTTTCGCAGTATAGTTGTGAAACTATATCTAGTAGACCCTGAGATTACAGAGGATACGTAACTAGAAGACGATAAAAGCGAACCACTTTAAATTAAACCTAAACCCCTACCTTAAACTGAGCCTAGACCTCAACCCGTTAAGCGTAGAAGAGGTAGACTACGCAAGTACCCTATTAAAGCTAATACCGCGAACATTTTAATATATCTATAAGATGAGGACAATAATCAACTCACAAAGTCCAATTAGTTTGTAGTATTACGCCAGAAGGAAATCAAGGGATTACTTAAGAAAGGAGTTTTCGAACTAGTTAACCCTAAAGATATACTACAAAGCAACAGAGTATTTAACTCTAGATTTGTTGACGAGATCAAGAACCCTAGTTCTAATAAAGCCCTTAAAAAGTCAAGACTAGTTGTATAGGTATATAATGACCTAGAAAAAGACCTTATATTAACCCAATCACCTATAATCTAACGAGTTAGCCAACGCCTTATTCTCTGTATTACGGCCATAACTCAGAACAATGGCACACATCTCTACTTACGAGATATTTTATAGGCCTATATACAATCAGCTACAAGGCTAAATTGAGACTTCTATATTAGGGCACCTCTTGAACTTAGTACGGCACTTAGAGTCTTACAAGGCACAATTCTAAAGGTTGTTAGACCTTTATACGGTATTCCTAAGGCAGGCAATTATTGGTTTAAGACTTACTATAACCACCATATTAAAGAACTAAACATGAGCCAATCTACTTATAACCCCTATTTACTCCACCTTAACAACCCCATAAATTTCGGAATAGTTGGTTTATAGACTAATAACACCCTCCTACTAGCTAACTTAGTCTTTGCAGCTTTAGAATAGGAGAAGATTAAGAAAGCTAAGTTCCTAACTAAGGAATGCAAACAACTTACGCCAAAACACCTAATTAAATTTAACGGAGGCATTATCTGACAACAGGATTATATAATTACGCTTATATAGGAGCGCCAATGCTAGAACTTGACCCTTATTAATGTTAAGGAAGCTATCACAATAATTAGTTCTAGAGGCACTATTTACATAGCACTTATACTTAAGGATTAATACATTGCCTAATAAGTAAGAGGAGCTTATATTGCGTCCGTATGCCAGCCTAAAGCTTTTTTTGATTTATCCTACACTACCTAGGTAATTAACCCTGACGAGAAAGACGTAAAACTGCTTAATAAGAGGATTTAGTGGTAAATTAAGAACCCAATAAGAGGTTTAAACTTTGTTAAACTTAATATAGAGACATTATAACTACTTGTATTCACTAATTCCTTATTTGTAAATAACAAGGATCTCTTATTACAGATTAGATATATCCTGGTACTAGCAGACTTATTAAATAAGGCGAACATCGTCCACTGGTCCTTAGTTAAGTGTAAGAGAATTACTAGAAGCGTACTAGCCTCCGAACTATATGCTATAGCCTATAGTTTTAATATCGGCGCTGTAATTAAGGCCACAGTTAAATTGCAACTTAATATTAGCCTACCGCTCATCCTTTACACTAATTTAAAGTTGATTTACAAATGCCTCGTTAAACTAGGAACTATATAGGAGAAGAGACTCATAATTAATATTATATGCCTACGTTAGTTATATAAAAGACGCGAAATAGCTAAAGTTAAGTGTTACGGCGCTGGTGGAAAACGGTGGATTATAGTAGACGTTATGGTAGACGCCGAGTTACGTAAGTCCACGTGACTAAAGGACCGCATAAAACTTCGCACGGCGCTGCTATTCTTCTTCCTTCCTTTCTCTAGCTTTAGATCCTCATTTATAGACTACTAATTATACAGGCTTGCGCGTCCCTTATGCCGTGCTTGTGCCTTAATTAACTAAGTCGCTAACATTATCTAAAGCTCAACTACTCTTTCTTCCTAAGAAGGAACTTAAATATATCTACAAAGGACACAGAACAGGACCCTAAGGACATCACTAGGACTATAAGGATAGGACAGACCCCTAAGAACTAAAAGAACATAAATAGAACGCGAAACCTAAGAATAGGACATGCATGGACTAGAACCCCTAGAAAATAAACAAATACCAAAAATTACCTAATACCCTTACCACCATGCTAAGAAATACAGCAGCCGGTAAAGCTGCTGCAGGACCCATAAATACCTCTAATAGTGAAATAGTCGCCGTCTTAACCCCCTAGGAAGAGCTCGCAGCAGCTAATACCAAAATTAAACGGCTTTAAGAGCTGCTTGAAACCAGAGACACCCCTACACCTAGTAAGGAGTCATTAAATACCTAGAGACTTGCTATAGTCCTTAAGACCCTAGCCTAATATACAGCATTAGCATCGTCGCGGTCCGCGAAGGTTATAGACCCCCTATTGCTTACAGACGGAACTAACCCTATATTTAATAATTGGAAGCTTTAACTACAAGACAAGCTTAAAGTTAATACAGACTACTTCCCTACTACCCGAGCTAAAATAGCCTACGTCTTCAGCCGTACTGGCGGGGACGCACAGACGCATCTACGTCTGCGATACGCCTAGGACTTGGCAGACCCCTTCCTCTCTAAAGAAGAGATAGTTAACTACCTGTCTTCCATTTACAAGGACCCCTTTAAGATATAAAACGCCTGCCTTGATTATAAAGCTCTTAACATAAAGATAACGGAGACCTTTTTAGCCTTTTAGACCCGCTTTTTGCACTTAGCTGGCCAAGCCTAAATTTCCTATAAAGACCTAATGCTAGACCTCTTTGACAAGCTTACCCTAGACCTACAGCGCGCCATACTGCCAGTTTTTACTACTATATAGACACTAAAGGTACTTATAGACCACTGCCTAGCTATTAACCAAGGCCTCTATTGAATTAAGGTACGATCTAAGCGGTATAAAGCTAGAAACTCTCTAAACTAGACTATAAGCACTTTATAAACGGCCCGTAACACCCTAGTACAATCTGCAACTCCTATAGCACCAGCCGTATAGCCCGCCGTTAATTCAGCAGCTAGCCGTGCAGCTAGTCCTACTGCGGGTCTGGCGCATACTTAGCCCACGTATAATAACCCCTGTAAATAGGCCCTTAGTAATTAAGGAGCTTGCTTCTTATACGGCCAGAAAGACCACTTTATAAAGAATTGCCAGACAAAGGCAAAAACAGGCAAGGTTCTGTTAATTTAGGAGGACAGTATAGAGTTAGAAAAAGAGGAACCCTAGAGGAAGACTTCCCTCTAGGGTTAAAAGGGATTGATATGTTATATGTTAATCTAGGTCGGCTAGTTAGTAGAAGAAGCTGCACTATTCCTTATACCTTATTCTGTAATAGATATCAAGTTTTAACCTCTGCTTTAGCTGACTCTGGAGCAAATGCCTTTGCCTTAATAGACACCTAGTGTGCCATAAAGCTGGCCAACTTTTTAAATGTATCCCTTGAAGAACTGCCTAAACCAATTCCTATTTGTGGGTATAATGGATGAATAGGGCCACCTATTACGACTATCTTGTGGATTTACCTCCGTATTAATAGATAAAGGTAGTATAACATCCCCTTTCTTATTATGGACCTTAGGAGCCACAATATAATTATAGGGAGAAAATAGCTAGCCTATTTAGGCTTACAGCTTGATATACGGAATAGACGGCTTATTTGGCCTAAAACCCTACCCCTAACCCCTTCCTTTATAAGAGAAATCAGCATTATAATGGAAAACCTTATATGGCCCTAGATTAATACTATTTACCAAGCTGATGCTATACGCAGAGACTAGGCCTTTGAGAAGGATGTATATCTTAATCCTTAATGGATCCGTATACTACGCCGCCCCTAGACTGTATATATTACGCCATCCGCACTAGAGACCTAGGAAGTTAGTAGTGACCTAGCTAAGCTCCCCATGGAGAACCTAGGCCCTATGCAGCCCTAAAGGAAAACTAGGGATATTGGACGCTATACTAAGCTAATAGACAGGAAGGATAACTTATAGAAAATGGAATATAAGCTAAGGAAGACTATACACCCTATACCGCAAGATACGGCCTAATAAGCGTCTGTAAAGAAACCTATAGACCTCCCACTAGTTGATATCTGCTGTATTGGCGCTGTAGGATTCTACCAGAACTTGGTTTAGCCTAATACTGTTGCCTTTACAACTAGCCTGTACAAAATTAATTAAATACTTAAGGAAAAGGAAAGTGAGCTTAGCGGACAGAAAAGCGAGCTTATAGATAAGGAACTAGTAGAACAAAAACTGCCTAATTAATACTGGAAATTCAAGAATGTATTCTTTAAGGTAGTGTTAAATATACTTCCGCCTTACTAACCGTATAACTATAAGATTAAGATTAATTAAGGCAAGGGAAGCACCCTTAGCTTTAGCCCTCTCTACCTATAGTCTATCGCCGAATTGCAGGCTATAAAGCAGTACCTTATCAATAACCTTAATAAGGGCTTTATTAAGCCTAGCCAAGCCCCTTTTAACTTGCCTATTTTCTTTACTAAAAAACTAAATAGAGGACTGCGCTTCTGCATTAACTACTATAAGCTAAATAATATAACCCGCAAGGACCGCTATCTACTACCCTTACTTAATAAGACTTTTGCCTAAATAAGTAGAGCTAGGGTCTTTATAAAGCTTAATATCCGCCAGGCCTTCTACCGAATTAGGATAGACCCTAGGTTTAAGGAGCTTACTACATTTTAAACCCGTTACAGAATATATAAATACAAGGTACTCTCTTTTAGACTAACTAACGGACTAGCTACATACTAGCGGTATATAAATAATATACTCTTTAACTACCTTAACGACTTCTATATGGCCTACCTAGATGATATTATAATTTACTTTAAGAACGAGCTGGAACACAAGGAGTACGTCTATAAAGTCCTATAACGGCTCCGCGAGGCTAGTCTCCAGGCCAATATTAAGAAGTTGGAATTTAGTGTTAAGCGTATAAAGTACCTAGGTTTTATTATTAGTATGGATAGAATTAAGGCCAACCTAGAGAAAACGGCCGTAATTAACTAGTGGACACCCCTATGGACTATAAAGGGGGTATAATTATTTTTAGGTTTCTGTAACTTCTACTAACGCTTTATTAAGAACTACAGCAGGATTGCCTAGCCTCTTAACCGCCTTACTAGGAAAGACTAGCCATTCCACTTTAACGCTATATATATGCAGGCCTTTAATAAGCTTAAAAAGCGGCTAGTATTAGCTCCCCTACTTGCCCACTTTAACCTAGAACAGCCCTTAATGCTAGAAACTAATGCCTTAAACAGTGTAATAGCCAGTGTTTTTTCCCAGTGTTACAGAGCGAGCACAAGCGATGGTAATATATAGCAAAGTAGATATTATTAAGCTATATACATAAACTGCGTAATAAAGTCAAGACGTTGCGTAAGGAGAAAAGGTAAGGAAATGGGGAGAAAGGGTATATATCATTAGTTTCGTTGCTTAGTCAACACGTGTATAGAGCAAGATAGGATTCAAGGAGCGGTCCTAGCAGAACTTGGCAGGATTCGTTAGACTTGGCAGAATATGGCAGAATACAGCAGATTGCCATCAGATTGCCATAGATTGCCGGCAGATTGCCATCTCGCGGTCAGTCTCTTCTTACTACATTAGTGGAAACAGGTGGACGTGTATAAGGTGTTACGGAGGTGTCCCATAACAGTACCCCCCCTTTAAACTCAAGCTTCTGCAAGATAGGGCTGTGGTAGTTCTAGGTGGAGTTTATAAAAGTCTTCTACGGCTTGTGTAAGTCCTACAGAGTCAACAGGTTCCCATAAGGGCTTAGTAAAGCCTCTCCATTTCATAAGGTACATATATTTGCGTTTCCGTTTATTATACTTAATATCGTCAACTCTTTCAACAAGGTACTCATCCTCACCATCCACTTCGACTGGTGGGGGAGGGTCTTAGATCTGTCCAGGTAGGGCGTCTAATACAGGGGCGGTAGGGCGGAGGACTGATATATAGAATATAGAGTGGATTTTAACCGTATTAGGGAGCTTTAGTTAGTAGGCATAAGGAGAGACAACTTTTCCAACCTTATAAGGGCCGGCGTTCTTCCAGTCAAGTTTCTTAGTAGGTCGTTTTATATTTAGATTTCTTGCGTCTAGCCAGACAAAGTCACTAATTTAGTAAGCTAGTGCTAGGGTTCGGTTCTTATTTACTACAGCTTTATAGACAGACTAGGCCTATGTCATTTTGTTAGTAAGGAACTCTTATAGTTCTTTTATCTTCTTTATAAATTTGTTTACTTCTGCAACTTATAAGGCCTGATAAGCTAGGCAAGGAACATTACTAAAGGGTTTAAAACCCATTTGCGGGTACTAGCTATAATTAGCCAGGAATGGGGAGACCTTTGTGGTTTCTAAGACGGAGTTATTTGCAGTAAATTTAGCAAATGTAAGCCAGTCCATTTAGTCGTTCTACAAATACAACATATATATCCGAATATACTGTTCTATTATAGCATTTACACATTCTGTTTAACCATCCATTTCCGGGTAATATGCTGTAGACAACAGTGCTTTAATGTAAAGTTAGGTAGTTAGTTCTTCCTAGAACACTAAGACAAACTAGCGGCCTCTATCGGAGACAATTATTTTAGGGAGTCTATAGAGTTTCTATATATAATCCAGAAACAGTCGGGCAACGGCAGGTGTTAATATATTAGGGTAGGCAATTAAGTATCTTATCTTAAATAGTTAATCTATAACTACTATAATATTTATGCATCCTTTACTTATAGGGAGATTAACAACAAAGTTAATTAAAATGTCCTTCTATCTTTGGTCCGGAACAGGTAGTGGCTTTAGAAAGCCGTTATACGTCTTATACAAAGCTTTGGCTCGTCGGCAGGTATAGCAGCTGGAGACATACCTTTGTATTATATTATATATATTCAGCCAGTAGTATTCTCGTTAGAGCAGTTTTAGGGTTTTTCCTCGGCCTAGGTGGCTAGCTACTAGTAGGTCGTATATATGTTTAAGAAGCTTAAGCTTAAGTTTATTGTAATTAGGGACAACTAGGTAGTTCTAGTAGTATAAGTAGTTTCCACAGACTTCGCATTTACTTAGAGAAACCTTTTTAGAGCATCTAACGCCGTCTCAAATTAGCTTAAGCGTCTCTTAGATGAATTTATTATTTAGATATTTGTTAACTATAATCTATTCAATAGTTCAATTAGTTATTTCAAGGGCGTATACCATAAGATCTTTAACAGGGGGATTAAATAGCTTAGGGCGGAGCAGAGTCTAATTATAGTAAGAGCGCGCTTCTTCTTAAGCTGGTGCGTCCTATAAACGTCGGGTTAAGGCATTAGGCTTCTAGCCTTAAACGCCTAGGCGGTACATAATTAAGAATCAGAATTAGGATAGATATTCTAACCAGCAGGCTTAACGGTGGCTCAGCTGTTTTATAGTTGTAAAGTACTATAGGTTCTTATAGTTGCTAAGAACTTTAATTAGAAATCCAGTTCCTTCTAGTTCTAGTTACCATTACTTAAAGCATCTAATAATTGCTAGTAATTCCTTATTATAGATCTCATAATTACATTCGGCTAGGCTTAGTTATTTCAAGAAGTATACTATAGGGTGTAATACTCCTTCCTTATTATATTGAGATAGAATGCCTCCAGTAACATAATTAGATAAGTCAGCTTCTATAACACTTATTCAGTCTAGGTCAAAGTGTTAAAGCATAGGTGTAGTGGTAAATATAACCTTTAAATAAGCAAAGGCTTTCTTACATTCCTTATTAAAGATAAAGGCTTTGTCCTTTTAGGTTAAGGCTATAAGGGGTAAAACCAAGGCGGAGAAGTTATTAATAAACTATTAGTAGAAGTTGGCAAAGCCTATAAAGGCCCTTACGTCCTTAACGTTCTTAGGTTCTTGCCAGTTCACAATTACTTTAACCTTCTTAGGGTCCATTTATACGCCATCTATAGAAATAATAAGTCTAAGATATAGGACTTCCGTTTTATAGAACTTGCATTTATCTATATCTAATTATAGACTGGCTCCGCGCAAGGCTTACAGAATCAGTTTAATATATTTTCAGTATTTAGCTAGATTATTGCTGTATATTAAGATATCATCAATATAAGCAGTACAAAAGACGTCTAGGTATAGGCGTAGGGTATCATTTACAAAGTGTTAAAATAAACTTGGGGTATTTGCGAGGCCAAATAGCATTACTAAGTATTCGAATAATCCGTATTAAGTACAAAATGCAGTAAGCCATTTGTCTCCTTTTGCAATACAGAGGTGGTTAAATGTGTGGATAATATCAAGCTTTATATAGAAGCGAGCCTTACTTAATTAGTTTAGTGTCTCTTGGATTAATAGGATTGGGTATCAGTTCTTAATAGTAACAGCATTAAGGGCTTGGTAGTCTATATAGAAGTATAGACCGCCGCTAGGTTTCTTAACAAAGATTACTAGTACGGCTATAGGTAATAAACTTGCTCTAATAAAACCCTTATCTAGATGTTCGTCTAAGTACTTCTATAGTACTTAGAGTTTGTTTTGGGATATCCTATATAAGGGTCCGAATCTAGGATGTTTTCCTTCTTTAATTATAATCTTATAATTATATGGATGGCGTTTTGGTAGCTTGTTAGCTTTCTTTTATAAGAATACATCTAAATAATTATAGTACTCTACTGGTACCTTCGTGGCGGGGTTAGTGTGCTTCTTTAGTGCTAAGGCCTTCTTAATATTGGCTATCGTAACAGCGAAGATTATATATTCTGGTTTCCTAGCAAGTTATACCAGTAGAGTAGCTCCAATTATATAGATGTCTAAGGTATTAAGTAAGCTTAGATTGTCCTTAGTTTCTTATATAGTTTCTTGTTTGGGTTTAGGTTTAGTGTTAGTTATAGAGTTAGTATTAGATTTAGGTTTAGGTTCTTTAAGTATCCTTTTTATAGTAGAATACTAGTTCTTCTAGTACTTTTATATATTAAGCTTAAGCTTCTACTTGGTTCCAGGTACAGCAGTTAGAGTCGGTTTATATAGTTATATATTATTTTTAGGTTCTTAGTAGTCGTTAGTGGAAGTCTTATGTTGGTGGAATTTAGTGGAATTCTCTGGTAGGTGGAATTAGGTGGACTTTTTAGGTATAGGGTGGATATTAGTGGAAATTTTAGACTAGTAAATCTTAATGGATTTTCTAGATTTTGGTTTAGGGTCTAAGCAGCAAGTTATAAGGCACTTCTGCTTGCAGTGGGAGGCAATAAATAGAAGCTTAAGGTTGTCCCAATTAATGGTTACCTTATATAGCTTTATCTAGGGTTGTTTAAGGATTACTAGGTAACCTAGGGTAGTCATAAAGAGCTTAATTAATTCTTTATAGTTTAGGTATTAGAGTCTTAGGGCCGCTATGTAAGTAATATGGCCTAAGACAGTACATTTACCATTAAATCTAAATACGTTAATATGCCGGTTAAGGGGTATTAGGGTAAACCTATTGTCTTATATAAAGATCTTATTAATAAATCCTATACCGCTAGCTCCTGTGTTAATTAGGACTTAAGCATTAGCCTATTAACCTTTCTGCCAAAGATAGTAGTTAACGGTTATACTATAATCCTAAGAGTTAGGTTTTGTAACATCTAATACATTTAATAAGATCCTATAATATAGCTATCTTAAAGAGCGACTTAACTCTAGGATGTGCCTTTTAGTAGTAAGCAGGAAGGGGTTCCTATAGAATATTAGTTATAACTTTATCCTTATAAGTGGTGCTTACTAGACGTGGGGCTAGAGCCAGGTAAAGATTAGGGACGGTAACTGGAGGATTAATATAGTAAATGGTTGTTAGTATTGGCTGTTTATAAGTCATATTAGGGTATAGGGACGGAGTAATATCTTAAGATATATTCCTTGCTTCCGCATTTAAAGCAAAGGCCTAGCTTAATATGTTGTTCTTATTTAAGGGACCCTAGTAGAGCATATTCTAGGGTCCCTGTGTTAATATCCATAGCGTTAGGGTGCTTAGGCTAAGATGATAACTTAGTGGACATTTATAGGGCTGTTATATTGTATTAAGGAGTAGACTTTAGTGTTAGGCGTAGTATATCATTGTACCGTTTATTAATGACGTTTGCGCAGGCGTTAAGAGCTCCTAGTAGGTCTATACCTATTAGGGAGGTTTTTAGTTTAGGGCTTAAAGACTTAATAAAACTGTTAACTAGTGCGGAGTTATTCTAGCCTATTTCCTTTACGTAACAGTTAAATTCAGAGAAGTATACTAGGAAACTTTTCATTCCTTAAGTTATGTGGTTTATCTTCCTCTAAGCGGTAGCTTAACGGTTCAGGTCACCGTATATAGCTTTAAGTAGTATAACTAGACTTTGTACTAAGTTCGGTTAAAGGGGTTTAATAAGGTCAGCTATATCTCCTCCTAGTTAACTTAGGGCGTAGCAGAGTCGGTTGGCTTTAGTTAGGTAGCGGTTAACATTACTAGTTAGCTTATTTTTAAGCTGGCTTAGGAATAATTAGAGTTCTTATCGTTTACTAATAAATATTAGAGGGTCTAGTAGTCATTTAGATTATTACGGTGCAGTAGTCAGTTCAGGATAAATAGTTACTATAGGTTTGGGACTCTTGTCCCACGTGTTTGTTTCCAGAGAAGGCGTTTAGTCTTAGGGCCCTAGTATAGGCATCCTAAGGGTGCAAACTTCTTCTTAAAGGTCCTTAATTATTTACAGGTATCATACCTCTTATTCGGCTTGTTATTAAGTTAAAGTGGCTTAGTTCTATACAAGGGCGTCTATAAAGGACTTCTATATCTCTGCCAATTATTCTTAGAGTGCGGATATAATGCCGGCGGCTGTCACGGGGGCTTTAGGGTCGTTCTGCATTTCAGAGGGTGGTATATAAGGTTAACGCAACATAGTGTCACGGAGCGAGCACAAGCAATAGTAATATATAGCAAAGTAGATATTATTAAGCTATATACATAAACTGCGTAATAAAGTCAAAACGTTGCGTAAGGAGAGAAGGTAAGGAAATAGGGAGAAAGGGTATATATCATTAGTTTCGTTGCTTGGTTAACACATACACGGAGCAGGATAGGATTTAAGGAGCGGTCCTGGCAGAACTTAGCAGGATTCATTAGACTTGGCAGAATATAGCAGAATGCGGCAGATTGCCATTAGATTGCCGTAGATTGCCAGCAGATTGCCATCTCACGGTCGGTCTCTTCTTGCTACATCGGTGGAAACAGGTGGACGTGTGTAAGGTGTTACAGAGGTGTCCCATAACACCCAGAAGCAACTAGACAGAGAATAGCACCCTATTATATACTATTTAAAGACTATAATAGATGCCAAGCTAAACTACTATATCTATAACAAAGAAATGCTGGCTATTATCTCTAGCTTTTAGCACTGGTATATATAGCTAGAGGGGACCCCTAAGCCTATTAAGGTAGTTTTGGATTATAAGCCCCTAAAATACTTTATAACAACTAAGGCCCTTATAGCCCGCTAGGTATACTAGGCGGATATCCTATTTTAGTTTAACTTCTTAATTATATATAGACTAGGCGCTATAAACTGTGTAAATACTTTTATAAGGTGTAAACAGGACCTAGGTAACTAGGCAGCTATAAAGATCTTATTACAGACCTAGGCACTACTATAACCAGAGTACCTTAACCCCTAGATACAGGCAGAACTAAATACAGACCCTTTAAATGCTAAGATATGCCCTATTAACTCCATGGAACTTAACCTTATTAATAAACTGCTGTAGGTAAACCGTACGGCCCCTTCTTTACAGGAGTGCCGTAAAAAGGTAAAGGATGCTACTAGCCTATAGTCCCTTAAAACCGGACTGCTTAAGCACCGGGAACAGCTAATAGTGGTAGAGGAACAGAATTTACGGACTTGGCTTATTACTAAAGCACATACTTAGGTCTCTATGGCCCACCTTGAAAAAAATAAGACCTATAGAATTATTAGCGACCGCTATTACTAGCCCGGAATGGTTATAGATATTGACCGCTATATACAGAACTGCAATAACTGCTATAGGTCTATAATTCCACAAGACAAAACCCTAGGGCTATTAAAGCCACTCCCAATACTAGAACGCCCCTAGCAGTATATTTCTATAGACTTCTATAAGTTACCTATAGACCGCGACGGATATAATATAGTTATAATTCTAGTTAACCACTTTAGTAAGCACCTATTCTTAATCCCCTGTTATAAAAATATTAATGCTAAAGAGACGGCCTGACTATATATCCACTATGTCTACTAAATTTATAGACTACTAGATACTATTATATCTAACCATAGGTTGTAGTTTATATCAGCCTTCTAGAATAAGTTTACCTAGATCCTAAGTATTAGGCTAAAGCTCTCTATAGTATACCACCTCTAGATAGATAGTTAGACGGAGATTATAAATCAGTACTTAAACTAGAGACTCCAGCCCTTTATTAACTACTTTTAGGATAACTAGAGCGGACTACTACCTATAATAGACTATACCTAGGTAACCCTACCCTATAACTCTACGGGGTTTACACCTATTTAGCTAGAAATAAGATACTTACCCTATATAAGCTTTGACTAGAAGAGACTAGAAGGACCATAGACTATGCGCGAAAAACTATCTTATAAGAAAGCACAGTAGTATGCTAGACGCTTAGAAGAAGTATAAATAGTAGCCTGTAAGAACCTAGAGAAGGCCCAAAAATTGATAGAATAGCAGGCAAATAAGCACAGGCGTAAGCCTGACTTTACTATAGGCAATAAGGTTTGGGTTATAATAAAGAACTAGAAGACAGAACGGCCTAGCCATAAGCTAGACTATAAGATAGTAGGACCATATAAGATCCTTAATAAAGAAGGCAACTTATATAAGGTTAAACTCCCAGACTTAATTAAAGTCCACCCTGTTTTCTTACTAGATAAGCTATGGAAAGCTATAAATAACCCACTACCTGGATAAAAGAATAAGCCTCCACTACTGATTTAAGTTAATAGTGATGATAAATAGGAAGTTAATAAAATACTAGCCTATAAACTAGTATAAGGAACGCTAAAATACCGTGTCTAATGGAAAGGTTATAATCTAGACCCAACCTAGTACCTTGCCTAGAACTTTATAGGTTACCCCTAAAAGCTTAAAGAATTCTATAACTAATACCCTAACAAGCTAGGACCCCCAAAGTATCTAGATAAGTGGATGGAGTGCTAGTATAGCGAAGATAATAAGCTACCTATTAAGTATATAGATAAGAACACCCTACGGATATAATATAGACATATAAAGCCTAAGGGCAGGCTTTTTCAGAGGGGGGGGGTAATGTTATGGCGCTAGTGGAAAACGGTGGATTATAGTAGACATTATGGTAGACGCCGAGTTACGTAAGTCCACATAACTAGAGGACCGCATAAAACTTTACATAGCGCTGCTATTCTTCTCCCTTCCTTTCTCTAGCTTTAGATTCTTGTTTATAGACTACTAATTGTACAGGCTTGCGCGTCCCTTATGCCGTACTCGTGCCTTAATTGACTGAGTCGCTAACATTAAGTAGATTGATAGAGACAGTAACCTTATAGACGCTATAACTAAAAGCAAACCGTTATTAGCTCTTAAGTGACTTATTAATATAAACCAAATCAAGTTAAAGACAGTAGAATGGGTAGAACGTGCTACTAACAATAGCACTAATATAAAGGCATAGGGTAAGAAAGGAAGGAAGGAAGAAAAGAAAGAGAAGTGTATATATAGATTTTCAAACTACATAGTTATAGGATACTAGTCCTCCGCATTTTCTAAAGTACTCCTAGTATAGCTAGAATATATTACATTGTAATAGGAGGCAAATTGTTACAGACAGCTTAAGTACAATGTTACAACTACTTGGGGAAGAGTTAGCGGAAGCTAGTTGGTTAATATAGGTACGGTCCAGGATAGATCTGGTGGAACTATATAACAAGGAATAGTAACCGAGGTTACATAGCGTTAAACGTATTAACTGTGTTAAATAGAAGGGACGTTACATTTAATACAGATAACACGTACCTTATGTACAAGAGAGGATTTCTTAGGAGTATGGTTGTGTATTTAAAGGACCTTAGTCCCTACTATAGATAGTTCTCTCCTTGTAGTGAATTTTAGAATATAATTAGAGTTAATCTGTTAGGTAACTACTTTACCAGTTATTATTATATTATTAATTTATTCTTACCTATATACTTAGCCTAATAATGGGACCTATTATAATTTCTACTATAAGGTTCCGTTACATATTTACTACTAAGGTTACAGTATTAAATAAGATTAAATAATATGCCACCTAGAGTACTAGTTATAATAGCGTTAACAGTAGCTATAACCTTAGGGCCAAGTAATACCAGTATAAATAAAGGGGATTCTTAAGTGGTTACGCGAGGTTAGTTATAGGAAATAGTTAATCACTTATAAGATAATAATAGGATACTTAAAGAACGCATTAATAGAATTAGAGTAGTAAAAATTAAACTACCTTTAATTAAATAATTCTTAGGGGAGAAGTTGAAGCTTAAGGGGTTTCTTACGTAGATGCACTTTAAGGTAGTATAGGAAGGAGCGAAGTTAGTAATATTATTAGATTAAGTAGCCTATATAGGATTGTTCCTAATAGGAAGGGCACTTAAGTGGTTTAAGCCGTATTTTACGGAAATATAGGCCAATGGCATAATAACTACTAATTAGGACATGCGGTATATATTTACTAGTTAAAATAGGTTTACGGAATAACTAACGCAGATATTTAGAGACCTAGAGGCCACAACTATAGCAGAACAAAAGCTTTAGAACTTAGTATAACGTACTTTAGCAATTAAGTATATAACACAGTTTTAAACACTAGCTATATAGGTTGAGTGGAATAATAGGGCGCTTATAGCACAGTATAAATAGGGACTTAAGGCTAAGGTCTAGGACGCAATTATCCTAATAGAAGATGCGGATACTCTAAGAAAGTTAATAAATTAGTTAATAAAGATTAATAATAGGATCTATTAAAGGGAATAAGCTAAGAGAGGGCAAGATAGAGTTCTATAGTTATATAAGGCGCAGAACACGCAATAATAGACATAGAGTTAAAAACTATAGAATAGCGCAGAGCTAATAGACCTAAGCAGTACTAAAGAAACCTAAAAGTGGGAAAAGAAACTATAGAAACCTAGAGGTTAAGAATTAAGTAATTAAAGAACCTAGAAGCAAAGGCCAAACTAGGGATCTTAGTAGTAGAAGACGTTTAGGCGGACTCTATAGCAAGAAAAATAGTTTAAAGATGGAGCTTATATAAATTGCGGAAAATAAGGTTATTTCGCTAGAGACTATAGAGGTAGTTAGAGTAACTATATAGTAAAGGGAACTAGACTAGCAGGAGACACATATATATAGAGGGATAATAGTGCACTATAAAGAACAAAAGAGTGTTTAATTAATAGTTTTATATATTATTATAACAACGCATACCAAATTTATAAGGACGCTAAGTATGGCGTAAGCTATTAGCTATAGAAGCTATTATTATTTAAGTTTAAAAAAACTAACAAACCAGCTTATAAATTGGATATTAAAGACGATAAATTTAATATAGGTAAAGCATTTACCAATAATAAGGTAATAAAGGCAGCTTACTAGGAGCATACAGACCTTAGAGAAGTTAAAATAGAAGCAGAAACTAAAACCATTATAGAATAGGGTTTAGTAATATATATTATAATACTATTAGATACAATTTCTATTGCTTTATAAGACAATAGGAGCAACGTTTAGAAGAAACTAAGTAAGTAGATAACTGCTAGTACTAGCTTATTACTTAATAAAGGCAAAAGGCCACAGGCTTAAGATTCTTAAGAAGAGATAAAAAAAGCTTAAGATTCTTAAGATAAGATAAGATACACCTAAGGACCCATAACAGACGACAACTGATAGGGAAGAATAGTAATTTAGTTTAGTAACAAACAAATAAGTATAGGACGTAAGTTTAAGAACTATAAGTTTAGGGAATAAATAAGAACGTTAGTAATTCTAGGTAAATATAGTATTTAGCCTAAAGATTAAATAGTTAATATAAGGATTAAAAAGCAAGACAACTATAAAGATCTAGCTATAAGACACAGAAAATAGGAAACTATAGATAAATTTAAAACAAGAATTATTATATAGCAAGAGCAAAAGCTAGATAAGAGGTTAGCTATGCTAGGTTATATAAAAGACAGAGCACCTATATAAAGAGTTACTAATAGGCTAAGTGCAGGGACACCTAGGGTAAAGTAGTTAGATAAACTAGAATAAGAAGAGAATCTAGATATTCTAACTAGGTTTAAAGAAAGACATACTAAAGGATGTTATAATACAGCAATAATAAGGTACTTTCTAATAGATAAACCATACACACTAAACCAGCTATATAGAAAGTGGTATAGGCAACAACATAATAACAAATAGGCCGATTTTTATATATAGCCAAATAAAAAAGTTGTCTAAGACTAACCTATTACGGAAAAACGCATAAGTTACATTAAAGGAGCATTAATTATAATATTAAGGAACCTAGAAGAAGGATCTAGGGACTAAAGAAGTAAGAAATAAGTTTTAGTACCTATAGCAGAGATACTAGTGGTTAGGTTAACCAGGTATAGGTTTAAACTTAAGGATAAAAATAAACCAAGAGTTAACTTAAAATATATAGCGCATTATATACTATCGTAGATAGCTTGTATAAATAATACGTATAATATACATAGAGCACCTAAAGATAAGAACTAGAAGTACCTAGTAAGGATATATTAGGCACCAGAGGAAAAGCGGTTTAGGAACACTAAGTATATATATAGATAGCACCTAGTAGAAGTATAAGGTTAAGGGGACTTAACACTTTAACCCAGAAGATTTCTTATGGAAGAATACCTAGATGGATAATAGTGGTAGAAGTGCCTAGAGAACACTTATCTATAGTATATAGAGGAAAAGAAATAAACTAAATATTAGCTAAGGATGGACTAAGTATAAGCAGGATCTAGCAGCCAACAGTTAGGAAAAGGGGAGGCGTATAAAACTAGAGGGAACTAGTATTAAAGCCTTAGACCCTTAAAGGAATTTAAGAATAATACCTAAATTTATAAGTTAAATAGTAAGATTAGTAGTTTAAAGTATTAGTAGATAGTAAAGTAACTAGAAACCATATATCACTAAAGGCAGTAGAAAGGATAGGATTACTATATAAATAAAAAGAACACCTATATCCACTTATAACAATTTTAGGAAATTAGATAGCCTATAGAGGAGGTATTATTAATTTTAAAACAGGACCTATTTAGATAACTATTAAAGGGAGACTAGTTAAAATGTCTTTTAATATCCTACTATTAGGATAGGATAAGGCGATACTAGGAATACCTTGGTTATAGGAGTACAATCTAAAAATCAATTAGGTTATAGGATAGGTTAATATTAAGGATACTTAACAGCATAAAGTGCAACAGCAAACCAAGTTAGTATAGTACTAAGTTAGAGCGATATATAAAGAGACTAAGCAAGGCTTAAGTTATATACTAAAGAGATACTACAAGTATGGTAAAAAGTTATAGTTATCAGAAAGTAAAAAGCTGTTAAAGTATGTAGCATAGGACTATAAGATAGAATTAAAAGAGGGAATAAGTTTAAAGTTCTTTCTAATCTATAAGCTTACTAAAACAGAGTTAGTAGCGCTTAAGGAGTTTATCCAAGAGAACTTATGTAAGGGATATATTAGACTATTATAGTTATTAGCAGGATATCCAGTACTATTCATCCTAAAGAAAAACGGAAAACTTAGGATGTGTATAGACTATAGACAGTTAAACAGTATTACTAGGAAGGATAGGTATCCTTTACCCTTAATTAGTAAAATCCAAGATAGAATAGGTAACGTAAAGATCTTTATAAAGATAGATCTAAGATAGGTATACCATCAGATTAGGATTAAGAAAGGCAACAAATAGAAGGCAGCCTTTAGGTCAAAGGAAGGACTATATAAGCTATTAGTTATACAGTTTGGGCTTATAAATACACTAGTAACATTCTAGAAGCGAATTAATAGTATATTAGGAGAATACCTAGATAAATTTATTATAGTATACCTTAATAATATTATTATCTACTTAGAAAATAAGAAAGAACATAAAGAACACATTAAGTGGGTCTTAAAGAGACTACAGGAAGAATAGATGCTAGTAGTAATTAAGAAATATAAGTTCTTTACTAGGAAGACCGATTTTATTAGATTTATTATTAAACTAGGCCAACTCAGTATAGATCTAAAAAAGATTAAGGCTATAGTAAATTAGCAAGAACTAGAGAATATTACGTAGTTAAGGTTATTTCTAGGGTTTTACAATTATTATAGAAGGTTTATAGCACAGTAGTTAAAGAACATTAAGCCACTTACGCGGTTAATAAAAAAGGAAGAACTATAGGTATAGGGAAAGGAGCAATAAGAACTATTTAAGAAAGTTAAAAGGTTATTTACCTAGGAGCTAGTACTTAAAATCTATTAACTAGGTCTAGAGACAGTTATAAAAACAGATATATTAGACTTTATACTAGGGGCGTGCTTTATATAGAAATATTAAGACAGATGGCACCTAGTAGTATACTATAGTTAAAAGATAATACCACCAGAGTTAAACTATGATATCTATAACAAGGAGTTATTAGGTATAGTTATAGTACTTAGGGAATAAAGAGTATTCTTATAAGGTATAAAGAAACTATTTATAGTTAAGACGGACTATAAAAACCTTACAGGATTCCTAATAATAAAGGAACTCAACCAAAAACAGGTTAAATAGGCGGAAATGCTTATAGAATACCATTTCAAAATTCAGTATACTAAGGGTATAGACAATGCACGAGCAGATACTCTAAGTAGAAGGGCTGAACTATAAAGTAATAAAAAGCTATTAGGAGCTTTATTGCAAAAGGATTAAGACGGATTAATTAGGTATAATTATCCGAAGATTATAGCAACTAAGGAAAGTTAGATCTATAAGTTACTAAAAAGTAATTAAATATAGAAAATCTAAGAAGTATAGGCAGAGGATCTAGACTTAGAGTAATACAAAAATAGAGAAGTAATATATATGCCTAAGTCTATTATAGAAGAGTTTATAAAGGAATTCTATAAGGGAATAACACAAGGATATAATAGAGCTATAGGCTTAGTGTTAAGACTTTAAGAGGAGTATATTATTTAAGGAATCTAGGAACTAGCAAGATAAGTTATAAAGGAATATCTAGATTGCTAAAGGAATAAACTAATAAGGTATAAGCCGTATAGAGGGCTATAACCTATCAAAGTACCAGGAAGACTATAGGAAGTTATATTATAGGACTTTATTATTAAGTTACTAAAGTTAAGAGATCCTATTATAGGATAAGATTATAATATAATCTTAGTAATAGTGGACAAGCTAATAAAGTGGGGATACTTTATAGTATACACTAAAGAGATATTAGTAGAAGATGTCGCTAGAATCTATATAAAAGAAGTATTTACAAGATGCGGAGCACTAAATAAGATTATATTAGATAGAGATCTAAGATTTATAGTAGTATTTTAGGAAGTGTTTCTAGCAAAATAAGGGGTTTGCGCAGCAATATCTATAGCATATTATCCGCAGACGGATAGATAAACGGAAAGACTAAACTAGACACTAGAACAGTATCTAAGGCATTATATTAATTACATACAGAACAATTGGGTATCGTTATTACTAGTTATATAGTTTACATATAACGCAACACCACAAGAAGGAATAGGGACATTACTATTTAAGGCGAATTATGGATACAAGCCAAGAATATCGTTATTGCCATATTAAGCAAAAAAGATAAGTAGCACAGCTAAGCAAAGAATAGAGACATTAATGAATCTTTATGCAGACCTTGTAGAAACAGCTAAACTAGTATAAGAACAAATAAAAAGGTACTACAACGCTAAGAGATCTAAGGGACCAGATCTTAAGGAGGGAGATAAAGTATAGCTACTATATAAAAATTTTAAGAGTTAACGACTAAGTAAGAAGTTAGACTATATTAGACTAGGACCTTTTAAAATCAAGCAAAGGATTTTATTAGTTACGTATAAGCTAAACCTACTAGCCAAAATAAAGATCTACCCTATATAATATATCGCAATACTAGAGCTAGCATATGGGAATATTAAGCCACTAGTCTATAAGGCAGATATATATAGAGGACAAGAGGAAGACAAATAGCAAGTTTTAAAGATTATTAGTTATAAGGACGTGAATAACAAAACGTAGTATAAAGTAAAGTAGATAGGCTATAGTAAGACTACCTAAGAACCACTAAGCAACCTAGAGAACGCTATGGGAAAGGTATAGGAGTATTAAAGGAAAGTAGGTTAGGTAATATTAACAAAGAAAGATCGCCAAAAAATAAGTCACCTAAAGGGGACCCAAAAGGAGCAATTGCTGAGCTACTTGGAGTTGTTTCCCTTATAGAAGGAGAGCCAGTTCTTTTATTACTAAGTTTCTATAGACCTTGTTAAACAAGTTTCCACTCCTTAGAACGAACCTTCTTATAAATATATTTAAGACGTTAAAGACAAGTATAAGCTAGACGTTGGGCTTTAAGGACGCGTATAGACTCTTCTAAGGCATGTTAAACCGCGAGCAACGCTAAGGCCAGCTTACCATTAAGCTTTGTAGTAGTAGATTAAATATAAGACCCTATAACAAGTTACTTAGGGAACTTAAAGACTACTAAGAGTTATAAGACGTGTATATTTAGCGTTAAAAATAAAGCAAACGTCGCAGAACAACCTAACGTTTGCTTTAGTGCACTTAGAATAGGAGGAGGGTTGCTAAGACAAAGGGCTTGCTAGCGTAACGCAGACTAACCCCTCTTTCGCGCACCTAGAGCAAGAAATCGCCATCACGTCACTAAGTAATAGTATGGAGGAGACCGTACGAAGGCGACGCTCAACCCAGGAAAGAGAAGAAGATGCTTTAGGTATAATAAGTAAGAATATTAACTAGATTAATTAAGCAGACATTACACCTCTAGTAGACAACTTGGAGATGTTAGGAATCTTTAAAGATGAAGATAAAAAGGAGGGAGATAGTATTATAGACAGCTTAAGTACGATGTTATAACTACTTGGGGAAGAGTTAGCGGAAGCTAGTTAGTTAATACAGGCACGGTCTAGAATAGATTTGGTAGAACTATGTAATAAGAAATAGTAACCGAGGTTATGTGGCGTTAAACGTATTAACTGTGTTAAATGGAAGGGACGTTATGTTTAATACAGATAACACGTACCTTATATACAAGAGAGAATTTCTTAGGAGTATAGTTGTGTATTTAAAGGACCTCAGTTCCTACTGTAGATAGTTCTCTCCTTGTAGTAAATCTTAGAATATAATTGGAGTTAATCTGTTGGGTAACTACTCCACCAATTATTATTATGTTGTTAATTTGTTCTTACCTATATACCTAGCCTAATAATAGGACCCATTGTAGTTCCTGCTACAAGGTTCCGTTACACAAATTGCCGCTACGTGTGGCAAGTTGCCGTTACGTAAGGCAAGTTACCGTTACGTGTTACCGTGGCACTAGCGTAGTAAGGAACCTTAAGTTCCTTACCCTTCTTTATATTAAAAGACAACATCTATCTATAACACCGCATAGTACATGTCATTGTGATATATATATTCTGCACATTGTTAAAGCATACCAACAGTAGATTATAATATTATTTTAGTAGGCCGTATAAAAATATTTAAAGAGTATATTATATATATATATATCGCTAATACATAGCCGGTCCATTAATTAGCCTAAAAAGAAGTACTTTATATTTATATAATCTGTAATAAGCCTAAAATATAATAAGATCTTTAAATCTAAGATATATGCTAATTTAATAGAAGGTCTAAAAGATATTAAGTTTTATAAAAACCTTAGCTTTACTTATTTATGCTAGAGTCCCATTAAATAGAGATAGTAGATAGTAGTCTTTATAAGTTATATTATTTAACTTATAGTAGTTACTATAGAAATAAAGATCTTTATTTAACTTTTTAATAAAAAAAAAGTAAAGAGAGTTTGTGTTACAGGACTTACTCGTTCTTACGTCTCTGCGCGTCTTTGACGTTCTTGACCCGTGCTTACGTTCGTCCTAAGACACCTACGCACGTTCCCCTACAACCCCGTACCTGGCACACAAAGCCTCTTCTTCTTTATCCAATGTTTTTGTATCAACCACGTATAGTTACATGTACGTAGCCTTCTCAATTACTACCTCGTTTAGTATATTGTATCCCGGTTCGTGCCTACTCTATAACAGTTTGGCTAGGCTTAATAAAGCCTTTATTTAGGTTATTAATAAGGTATTACTCTTATAGCTTAAAGTTCGGCAGTAGATTACTAGTAAAGGGAGCTATAGTTAAGGGTATTTTCCTTATCTAGTTTAATCTTAATCTTATAGTCGTATAGTTAGTAAAGTAGAAGTATATTAAACGATACCTTAGAGAATATATTTTTAAATTCTTAGTATTAATAGAATAGTTTTTATTCTACTATTTCCTTATCTATAAATTTACTTTTCTCTCCACTAAGCTAGTTACTAATTAAGGTATTTTTATCTTTAATTATTTAATTAATTTTATATAAACTAGTTATAAAAACAGTATTAGGCTAGACTATATTCTAATAGAATTCTATAGCGTTAATATAGTAGATATTAACTAGTAGTAGGCCTATAAGTTTTTCTAGCTATCTATTAAGTAGTATTTTATAATATAGAGTTTATAATCTTCCTTAACTTACGTTTTATCTTTTATAAGTTAGTCTTCCGGTCTATAAGTTTAGTATAGCGCCTAGTATTTCTTACTATCTTTATAACTTTATAGTTCTTAGGTTCTCTATAAGAAGCTTAGCTAAATTACTATTAGCTTTCTAGATTTTTAATTTAAGTAGCTTAATATAGGTAGTCTAAAGATAGTATAATATACAGGTCCGTTATAAATTAAGCTATACGTCCTTAAAAGCTTAGCCTCTATATATAGTATTAGTTTAATAAGTAGTATTTATCTATAGTTGTATAAGATTTTCTATTATAATATTAATTTCTTTTATAAAGAAAGGTATTAGGAGTAGGGGTTTAGGTTAAATAAGTCTGCTATTCTATATATTAAGCTATAAGCCTAAGTAGATTAGCTATTTTCTTCTTAAGATTATATTATACTAAGGCACTACAGACCGTTATTATAGTACTTATAGTCTAGTTTAAAGAGTTTCTAGTTTAATACTACTTGGCACGCGCTTAATTTAATAGAGGCCCTAATTAATAACTATATAGTAAAAACTAGTAGTATAACGTACTAGAGGTCTAAAATAAGTTTATTAAAAAGGTCTAATAGCAGGTCTTGTTAGAGAATTTAGGCCTAGTCAGCTAGGTATAAAAAGCGATCTAAAAGGCTAAAATAGTCCCCGTTATTTTTATTATTAGTTGTTTTATACCTTAAAGAAGTCCTTATAAATAGAAGATAGATAGTTAATTATTTCTTCTTTAGAGAGGAGGAGGTCTATTAAGTCCTAGATATAGATATATCTATATATCTCTACTAGCATAGCCGAAGATATAGGCTATTTTAACTTAGGTAGTAGAAAAGTAGTCCGTCCTAGCTTTAAGTTTATCCTATAATTAAAGCTTTTAGTTATTAAATATAGGATTGGTTTTATCTATAAGTAATAGGAGGTTTATTACTTTTGCGGACTATAACGATACTAATACTAATACTATATATTAAGCTAAGGCCTTAAGAACTGTAGTAAGTCTTTAAGTATCTCTAATTTTAAGTAGCTCTTAAAGCCGTTTAATTTTAGTATTAACTATTATAAACTCTTTCTAAAAGTTTTAAATAGTTCCTATTTTACTATTAGAGGCATTTAAGGGCCTTACGGTTACTTTACTAGTTACTATACTTCTAGGTATAGTAAGTAGCATTAGGTAATTTCCGGTAAGTTTTCTTTAAAAGTTATAGCCCATACATATCCTTTAGGTTTAATTCTATCCTATTTATAGTCTGTAAATATATTTAAATTCCTTCCTAGGAAAAAAGGACAGTATAAGCTTTAGATAATATTAATAACTTAATTAATTAAAGTATAAGTGTAGTAAAAGGGACGCATAAGTTTATATAATTAAGTCATCTATTAACGAAAATCTAAAGTAAGAGAAGGGAAAGAAGAAGAAGAAGAAGAAGAAGAAGAAGAAGAAGAAGAAGAAGAGTAATAGCCCTTAAGGTTTTATACAATTCTTCAGTTATATAGCTATAGCTACCTACTATTTACTACTATAACCTACCGTTTTCTACTAGTACTATAGGTAAATTATATAAAGACCGTATATTTAATAAGATAATAAGTAATATAGAAAACCCTATTGAGAATATTTACTAAATTTTACCAGAACTATAATAGAATATATTTATATCGGCAAGTATTTTTACTATATATTCTTTACTTATAAGATAAATACTCTTTTCCCTCTTATATATATTTTTCTCTTATAAAAGAGTTATTTTAAGAGGTTTAATTAAGGTTAATAATAAGGATTAAAGACAGCCCTTTTAAGGGAGGAGTAGTATTAGGTACTTTAATACTAAGATAGTATATAAAGTATATAAGTACCGTCAGGAAAACGGGAAGTGGCGCAGGAAATTTGGTTTCGCTAAAAGTATTTTTAGCCCGGGGCCAGCTTTCCGCCATATTAGCCAACCCCCCCTGGCCCAGGGCTAGCTTTTAGCCATATTAGCTAACCCCCCCTAGCCCGGGGCTAGCTTTTAGCCATATTAGCTAACCCCCCCTGGCCCAGGGCTAGCTTTTAGCTATATTAGCTAAGCCCTAAAGCTATACGCTAGCATTACGCTAGCTTATAGCTATAAAATAAATATTATTACTATTATTGTATTTATTGCTATTAGGGTATTAAAATCCTAAAGGCCTCCGGGCAGGCTCCTAGCAGGCTTCCTAGCAGGCTCCAGCAGGACTTTGATTTTCCTTGTCATCTAAATCGTCCTAAGTACCATCGGGTCCCCGCTATATTCCCGACAGCCTCTACACGTGCCTTTGCATGCCCCTTGTACACCTAAATGCCACCTTTGCCCTTCCTTCCTTATACCCTCTCTACTTAGGGAGGCACCAGAACGGTAGCCAGCAGAGGACTGTGACCAGAACCAGACGACCGTCGCCAGAACCAGACGACGGTAGAACCAGACGACGACCATTCGAACGACCAGCCAGCGAACACCACGATCGATTCGATCGATCGATTATTCGAATCAATTAGAGCCTTCAATCGGGCCGACCCCTTCCCTAAATTAAGTCAGGTGCTGACATAGAAGGCAGGCAGGCAGACACTAGGCCTAGTTAGGAAATCAGTACTTGGCCGGCGGATTATCGGGAACGCCGCCAATTGACGATTTGGAGCCTCTGCGAGAGCCTTCCCCCTCGCCTCCTCGATCGATCGCTTGACGCCTAAGCGGTAGTCACCCTAAAAAGACGCAGAGCTCCTACAATAAACACAGACACAGACAGGTAGGCAGGCAGGCAGGCAGGCAGGCAGGCAGGCAGGCAGGCAGGCAGGTAGGTGGGTAAGCAGACAGGTAGGACCGTCGCCAGAACCACGACCAGCCAGTGAACACCACGATCAATTCAATCGGTCGATCGAATCGAACCAGAGCCTCGATATCACCCTATTACCAAATCAAATCGAATCGAGGCCTCTTAGGGAGGCACCCCAGACGACCACCGTTCAAACGTACAGCCAGCGAACGCCCATAGAGAACGATTCGAATCAATATAATTAATCGCAATCGAATCAAGCAGAGCCTTCGATCGGGCCGACCTCTCCCCCAAATTACAGATACAGAAGGTAGGCATAGATAGGTAGGCACGAACAGGTAGGACGGTAAGACAGGTAGGACAGGCAGGATAGGCAGGACAGGCAGGATAGGTAGGACAGGTAGGACAGGTAGGACAGGTAGGACAGGTAGGACAGGTAGGATAGGTAGGATAGGTAGAATAGGTAGGATAGGTAGGACAGGTAGGATAGGTAGAATAGGTAGAATAGGTAGGATAGGTAGAATAGGTAGGTGTGACGGTGCTAGAGCGCGTCACCTGCTACATTGCCGTTTCCAGGGCAATTTGCCGCATTTCTGGGCAATTTGCCATATTCTGCCATATTCTGCCAGCACTACCATTGGCTCGCTTGCCACTAGCGCCTTGGCGACCCCTTGTATCTCATCAGTCTCCGACACTCTTCTTCTCCTTCTTCTCCTTAGCTTAGTATTCTTGTATGGTAGCAATCTACAAGCTTCGGTTCAGAAGCATTTATACAAGCCCGTCACAGTAGGACAAGTAGGACAGGTAGGATAGGTAGGATAGGTAGGATAGGTAGGATAGGTAGAATAGGTAGGATAGGTAGGATAGGTAGAATAGGTAGGATAGGTAGAATAGGTAGGACAGGTAGGATAGGTAGGATAGGTAGAATAGGTAGGATAAGTAGGATAGGTAGAACAGGTAGGACAGATAGGATAGGTAGGATAGGTAGGATAGGTAGAACAGGTAGAATAGGTAGAATAGGTAGGATAGGTAGAATAGGTAGAACAGGTAGGACAGGTAGAATAGGTAGAATAGGTAGGATAGGTAGGATAAGTAGGATAGGTAGGATAGGTAGAATAGGTAGAATAGGCAGGATAGGTAGAATAGGCAGGATAGGCAGGATAGGTAGGATAGGCAGGATAGGTAGGATAGGCAGGACAGGCAGGACAGGTAGGATAGGTAGGCACTAGGCCTAGTTAGGAAATCAGCACACGGCCAGTAAATCGTTAGGAATACCGCTAATTGCTAATTTAGAGCCTCTACAAGAGGCTTCCCGCTTATTTTAATTAATTACTTAATACCCAATTTTAAATTTTTAAAATTTGTTATTATTTTTATATAAATATTATAACTATTATAGTAAAAAGATATATTATAATTTTTAAAAATATTATTATTAATATTATTAATATTGCTAATATTGCTAATATTGCTAATATTGCTAATATTGCTAATATTGCTAATATTGCTAATGTTGCTAATGGGGCCCTGGGCTAGCCCCAGGCTAGCGTAAAAAAGTATATATAAGCAGATCAGCGGATCCAGCTAAAATGACCCCAGGCTGGCCCCGGGCTAGCCCCACGCTAGCCCCTACCACCCTCCCGTTTTCCTGACAACCCCTAAGTACCGCCTATAAAGTCTTTACGTCTTATATATACTTTCTATACTTTAATTAAGGCTATACTTATATTTCTATTTACTTAATAAACCCTCCTTTTTTCTTTAAAGATTTGTCTATATATATAATCAAGCTTTTTACTATTTACTCTTATAATAACGCTTATATAAATAAATAATTAAATGTCTATATATTTGCCTATATAATCATCTCTATAAATATCTTTATAATTAATCGCCGATATAAACGTCTATATATCTATATATCTATATAGCTACACATTTGTACGCCTATATATAGCTCTATATAAGGTTCTATATAAGGCTCTATAGGCTCTATATAAGGCTCTATACAAAGCTCTACACAAAGCTCTGCATAAAGCTCTGCACAAAGCTCTGCACAAAGCTCTGCACAAAGCTCTGCACAAAGCTCTGCACAAAGCTCTGCACAAAGCTCTGCACAAAGCTCTGCACAAAGCTCTACACAAAGCTCTGCACGAAGCTCTGCTCGAAGCTGCTCGAAGCTCTACTCGAAGCTCTACTCGAAGCTCTGCGCGAAGCTCTAGTTATACAAAGCTCTATACAAGGCTCTACCTAAAGCTTACCCCCTTCTATAAAGCAAATCTATACCTACTAATAGTCCTTAATTATTATTTAAAGCTAGTCTATAAGTTTAGGTACTCTAGCTGCAGTAAGACGAGGGCGGCGGTAGTCGTGCGACGGGTACGGCTGCTATGACTTAGGAGCTTTGAGCGCGATAATAAGATAACAAATTGGAATCGGGCAAATCGGGCAACGTAGTCTTCTTCGCCAGGTTTGATTTGGTAATTCTGGCCATTAGGAATAGCTTAGGGAGCTATGGAAGTTGAGATAATTTGGCTTAAAGTAGGTGTATATAGGCCTAAATACCCCGCGCGGGACTAATAAAAATCCAAATGGTGTCCTAGACCTTCTAACAAAGGTCTTTCCAAAAGCGGTTAGCGTATTGGCAAGCGAGCCTTGGTAAGAAGGTCTGGGAACGAGATAAGTATTAGTAGATAGTAGAGCAATAAGGAACTATATATTACTAGTAGTAGTTAAAAAAAATGGGGCTACTATATAGGTAGAAAGAGCACCTATATCTATTAATAACAATTTTAGAAAACCTAATAGCCTATAAAGAAGGTATTATTAATCTCAAAACAAGACCTATTTAAATAACCATTAAAGAAAGACGAATTAAGATATCTTTTAATATTCTACCATTAGAAAAGGATAAGGCAATACTAAAAATGCTTTAGTTATAGAAATATAAGCTAAGGATTAATTGGGTTATAGGATAAGTTAATATTAAGGATACTTAACGCTATAAGACGCAACAAACTACTAAAATAGTATAGTATTAGGTTGGAGCAATATATAAAGAGACTAAGTAAAGCTTAAGTTATATACTAAAGAGATACTATAAGTATAGAAAAAATCTATAGAGCCTAGAAAGTAAAAAGCCATTAGAGTATATAGTATAGGACTATAAAATAGAATTAGAACCAGGAATAAGTCTAAAGTTCTTTCTAATCTATAAGTTAACTAAAGATAAGTTAAGAGTACTTAAAGACTTTATCTAAGAAAACCTATAAAAGGGATATATTAAACCATTATAGTTATTAGCAGGATATCTAGTACTATTCATACTAAAGAAAAACGGAAAACTTAGGCTATATATTAACTATAAATAGTTAAATAGTATTGTAAGAAAGGATAGGTATCCTTTATCCTTAATTAGTAAAATCTAAAATAGGATTAGTAATACGCAAATCTTTATAAAGATAGATCTAAAATAGGCGTACTATTAAATTAGGATTAAGAAAGGCAATAAATAAAAGGCAGCCTTTAGGTTAAAGAAAGGACTATATAAACCATTAGTTATACAATTTAGGCTTATAAATGCGCCAGTAACGTTTTAGAAGCAAATTAATAGTATACTAGAAGAACACCTTAATAAATTTATTATAGCATACCTTAACAATATTATTATCTACTTATAAAAGGCCAGTCTAACTAGAATATATAATTATCTAATTAATAGTATAGAATAAGAGTTATAGATAAGTAGAAGGTAAGTTAAAGGTAGAACAAGCTTTACGTATTAAAGAACAAATACTTTTAACCTCTTCTATTTAGAAACTAATTACTAGTTCTTCTCTAGAGGAGAACCAGCTCCCTATATAATCCTTCTAAGACACTAGTAAACCCTTTACCCCTTATCTGTTTAACTATATCTCCTCTAGGATATTAGTAGGATATTAGTGAAACCTTTATCTATCTTATCTAATATATACCTTTTAAAAGCGCCTGTTATAATTGCCTCCCCTTTAAGGGTTTTAGTCCTCTAAAACTTTACCTCTTAATAAATTCTTATAGAGTTCCAACTAAAACCACTAGGGAAGTTCTTTAGTGGAAAGGGACTCTATAATACAGCTTATTTCCAGTTCTTTACCAGTATAGAACTTTACTTTATCTTCTATTCCTCTACTCTTTCTCCACTATAGCTCTTTATAGTGCCTTTATAGTAGAACTTTAATAATAATAATTATAATTAAATGGGATTTACCTTCTTTATTATAAGAATTTGTTATAAGCTAATCTAGAGGTTATCCCATATAACGCATTAACTAGCCACTATCCCTATTTACCTAAAATAGGTCCTAATAATAACGTCTTAATATTAATTTCTTCTAGTTTATAAGCTATTATCTCTTATATATCTTTCTATTAATAACACTATTTATCTCACCTTTTAGTAGACTGTTTTTTATTATATCTTAGCTTTTAGCTTCTATATCTCTAGCTATTCTTTCTACTACTGCTCTATTCTCTTTTTATAACATATTTATAGGTAATAAAATCCCTATTTTATCTCTTTAATAATACTAACTTCCTATAGTATTCTCTTGCAATAGCTTATAATTATACTATACATCCCTAGACCGGCAGCAGTGTTATCCCTACTCTATTAGCACTATAGACCACTTCTATTACTCCTACAGCGGTTTCTCTAAAGTGCTGCAGTTATTGCGTTTACGCGCTTATACTAGACCCTTCCTATACCTATAAGATACCACGCTCTAATAAGAATAGATTTAAGTATTTCTACTGTCGCAGTTAGAAGAAGACCTATATTCTAGTATTTCTTATTCCATCCCATTCTGGATTTTACTAACTATATTAAATTCCCGCTATTTATACTCGTAAGGCTTACTAGCTTTAACCCGCTATCTAGGATTTCTATCTATATTAAAATAGTAAAAAATGGGGATAGAAGGTGTCTTCTATTACTTATAGCCTTTTTAACTTAATAAGGATTTCTACTACTATAGAGACGCAGTAATCTTAAATATATAGTGTCTAGGAGCGCATATATAAGCAGTTTGTTCTTATAAATAATAATATTTATACTCTTACGTGGGCCTTTCTAGCTAAGTAAGTCTCTTTAGTAATACGTTTAGAACCCATGCTAACTCTTTAGTTATTAACTTTCTAATCCTAGCTTAGATGCTAATTTAGAACCTAGGGATAACACTAAGGATAGTAATAAGGATAAACATTCTCCCTGCTAGTCCCCTAGCTGTAATAATCTATCTAGTTTCTACTGCTTTAAGAAGAATGTTAGTAAGAATACTAATACTTCTAGAGATAGGAGTGCTGATAATACTGCTAATAATGACGTTAAGATAAAGGAGGAGGCTTTTATTACTACTTTTAGTATTTAAGTTATTATCTTATTTTTTCTTTCTTCTTATAGGATAGCTTTATATAGTGCCTCTCTGGTGCCTTTAGGATGCCCTAGTACTAAAAATCGGCTTTATACTTTAGGGATGCCTCTATTCTTATTTTTGGTAATAGTTTATATAAAAGTAGTATACCGCTATAATCTCTGTATATAATAAACGGGTAATATACTTATAGGCGCTTTATAATTTCTTAAAATTCTTAAATCTTTGCTCTATATCTTTTTAGTCCTCTTTATATTATTAACTCTACCGCGTATCTCTAGTATTAAACTAAATACTCTCCTTTTATCCCTAGGGAACCCTTCTAAATCCCTAGGGCCCCTTCTTTTAGTACTACTACTTATTCTTAAATAGCGTCTTCTTTAGATAGCATCCCTAATAGTTCTTATATAGATCCCTATAGATTTCTCTTATAGGATTCTAAGATCCCTATTATAATAGCAAAATATTCCCGTTTCTAATACCTATACTTAGCCTTATAGTTTTAATTTATAGGGTCTTCCCTATTATATTATCTATAGTATATCTAGAACTATTACTAAATCCGAATTTATAGTCTTTAGGAAAGTTTTAATTGTTATATTATATTCTAGCTAAAGGTGCTCTTTAGGTTCCTAACTGTTATATATTTAAAATTATCCTTTTTAACAAACTAAAAATTTATATTTCTTCTAACGCTATCTTTAGTCTAGAATATCTTCTATATTCTATTCTAGTTTCCTATTAATTTTGCTAGATAGGGGTAGTTTTATACTATCTCTTCTCCAGTATAATTTTAATAAAGAAATATAAAATATGGGATATATTAAATATAATTTAGCAATTTTAATTTATAGACTTAATTTCCTTTGGTTTTCCTAACTATTTTAAAGGGTCTAAGCCACCTATAGTCTAGCTTCTTCTTAATATATTTTATCCAGATATTTTTTATAGATAGTAAGACTTAGTCTCCTATTTTAAATTCTTTAAGTATATATCCCTTGTTATAGTACCTTTTTTATATAGCCTAGGCGTCTAGTAAGTGCTTTTTAAGTTCTTCTCTATAAATTCTTATTTACTTAATTCTCTTAAACGCCACCAGTGCCTCTCTTTTAGGAATAATATCCTTAACATTCTAGGGGTTATTTATTTTTACCCTAAACAGTGCTTTATAAGGGGTTATTTTTATACTGCTGTAGATGCTTATATTATATATATATTGCGCTAGAGCTAACTATAATAGCTAATTATCCTGTTAATAATTAATATAGTAGCGGAGGTAGTGTTTTAATAACATATTTAGATGCTCTATTTGCCTATCTATTTATAGGTAAAAGGTAGTACTGTCAGAATGTTAGTCATGTGACGTAGTTACGAGACCACGAAGCGAGGCTAGCTAACCTGTCCTTGGAGCAACCCCTTACTTCTAGACAATTAATAACTACCAACTTCAACACCGCATACGTATCGCAATACAGTAATATTCATACACATTAATAAAGTGAGTATACCGACACTGATTAGTAGACGTACAGATCAGGAAATACGTAATAAGCTAGAGCTTGAGAACCGTACTAGAAACAGTATACGGATCGCCTAGCCTTGTTTATTTTAGTTAAAGGAGAAAGCTATATTACCCTTAAAGCTCAAGACCACGTATCAGCTTAACTGCTGACGCATCAGATCGCCTAAAGAATTGTATCTTTATTTAGAGAAGATTACGACCTCCCTTAAGCTTAAGAGAATTTGTACTGGCCTTATAGCCAATATAATAGATCGCTAAAAGAATCGCAGTCTTGCTAAGAATACTTTATAGGCCCGATGGCTGTAAAGGATGTATATACCCAAATACCTTTACCTTAACACCCTTACCTTAACGACCTTAACCTTAACCTTAACCTTAACCTTAAACTATAACATACATAAGGACTAGTACACTGCTTTGCACAATAAGATGGATTCTAAATAGAAGGAGAGAATTGCCAGATATGGTTACGGGATTGACGTAGCAACTGCCTTAGAGGAAGACCTGGAAGAATATATAGAAACAAAAATCTATAAGTATACATATAAGAACTTTACGGATTATATACTATAGTCACTATTCTAAGAAGAATTTAAAGGCTTTACTATTAAGGACTTTAGAAAGATACGCTTTGTTACTAGAGTAAAGCTCCATACTTACCTACTCCAAAGAGGAGTATATGTCGCCACACACAGCAACAGATACCCACTTTATAAGGTTCTGTATGATGTCCTTATAGAAGAGGAACCTTATAAATAGACAAATAAGGAAATTACAGGAGCTCTTAAGGAAGTCAGCCCTATAATTATAGTGGTACTACGAGAATAACTTAACTTAATATAAATAGCTCTAATATTAAATTAAGCTATAACCCTGTTAGTTATAGCCTCTTCAGTTCCTATAACCCCCCCCTACAGCCTACTACCTTCCCACACGGTGCCGACGCCTGTAAACTATTAACTACCTCCACTACCTCTAACGCCTGTAATCTAGCCTATAGCTATAGCTATAATACCTAGAACGTAAATACCTACCCCTATAACACCCTAACTAGCTGTTGCATCTATACCCTAGCAAACTACACTAACTGCTACCTAATAGCAAGCCGCATCTATCTCTACCTAAGATTAACTACTTACTCTCCTCACTTAACTCCTATAGACGCAGAATTAGTAATTATCGCCTACAGTAACTGCCTCTACCCTTTCTCTAGTAACCGCTCCTGCCCTACCTAGTCCCCCTCCTGCCTAGTATCTTTACCCTAGTACTACTAATACCAACCCTACTATATACCTGCCTACGTATAGTAAAGAGGCAGCCACTATCGCCAAGATCTACACAGACAACCAGAAGTACGATGGAGTAAGTAATAGCTTTAACTTTAAGTTAACTATCTTCTATAATATCTATAAGAGAGCTAGTCTACCTCCTAAAGGCTATATAACTGCATTCCCAACTATGCTAAAGGGACTTGCTTAGGATCACTACTATAATAGCAGCCTTTTAACCAGATTATTTACTAAGGCATATAACTATATATATTACTTCTTTAAAGGACCAGAGTACTATTAGAGAAATCTTACTAAATAGAACGCTACCAACTTCTAAGGAATTATTAATAAGAACCCTAATAAGTAAATCTATTAGAGTTTCTAACTACTTTTTAACAAGCTCCTAAAACATCGCTATAGATTATACCTAGAGTTTTGTATAGATCTCTTCCTTACGAATAAGCTAATCACCGCTTGCTAAGGAGTACTAGTATACCATATCGCCATTTCTAACCCCTCTGAAGACCTCTCCTAGTTAATTAACAAGTTGCAATCTTCTATAATTATATAGAAGAAGGAACACCCTTTCTAGGCCTTAATAAGACCGTCTTAAGGGGCCTACTTTACGGATTGTATATACCGCCATAACATCCGTAACAACTGTGACTAAACCCGCTCCTATAGACAAAATACTGTTAGATCCCTAAAGATCAAGTACTATATTTGCCAAAAGGAGACCTGCCGCTTATAGAAACATATAGAGGAGGAGCGGAACCGTTCTAGAGATAAGTATAAAAGATGTTTTAACAATAATAAGGGCCGCAACAGTAACTTTAAAGAACGCTTTAGACAATACACTATCTACTATAAAGGAGACAACAACAATAAGTGTAATAAGACTTTTAAAGCTCTTATGCTAGATATAGACGCTAACAAAAACACTAATAATAATAATAGTAAGGAAGAATTAGAAGACCCTAACAGCTGCTACCTTATATTATTTAGGACTCTTACTACAGACAAAGCAACCTCTATAAGCATAGAACTAGCCAATAAGGCTTGCGCTTACTTACTTACTGCAACCTCTATGAAACCTACTACGGAAACTAACCCGTTTAACTACAACACAATAACTGCCGCTTCACGCTATACTTCTACAGTATTTATAGGAATTATAACTAATACCAGTGCGTTAAAGAAGTCTATGGCCGGTTATAGACAATTCTAGGCACTATAGAACGCGGACTAATTTATAAGACTTAATACCTTAACTAAAGGACAAGTTAACGTGCAGTTTAGTATTAGAATTGCTACCTCTATTAGAACTGCGGATGTTGTTACCCCTATAGGCAAGATACAGTTTTATATTATCTATATAGATACCCCCTTCTTGCTCTATTTAGCGGATATAGACAGACTCCAAATCTACTATAATAACCTTAAAAATGTTGTTATTACTCGCACCAAAAGAGTACTAATAGTGTAATAGTTTAGCTACCTATTTCTCCTATAGAGCTTATTACTATAGTTATATTTGTCTAAATCCTTTAACGCAAACCCTTGCTACTTAATAGATATAGAGCTATAGCGCCTATATTGCCGATTTAGACATCCCTTAGTTAAGAAACTACAAAAGCTACTCTACTATACTGGCCATAAAACTAATAGAATGGCCATTAAGTAACTAACCAAGTTCTACCACTACTATTAGAAGTTTAGCAAATCACTAAGCAGATTCCGCTTTACCCTATAAGACAATATTAATTTTAACTATAATATTATTATTAATATTATATACATCAGCGGATCACCCCTCCTATATATTATTAATAAAGGAACGCAATTCCAAGCCAGTAGATAGCTATAAGACATCAGCACTAAACACACATAGGACATTCTATAGATATGCTAGATTAATATCTACCTAGGGCCACTAGACCTAATTACCTATAACGCTAAAAAGAACTTTGTCAGCAAGGAATTTAAGCAATACGCCACTATTATGGGAACTAGTATAAAGGGAGTACCGGTTAAAGCACATAACTCCATTAGAATGGTAGAGCGCTACTATAGTCCATTATAGCAAGCCTATCAGATTATTATAACTAAAATGCCTGAAATTAACAAGGAGATGGGACTCTAAATGGCGTTTAAAGCAATTAACGATTCAGCCAGCCCTAAAGGACTAGTTCCCACACTTTTAGTCTTTAAAGCCTACCCCCGAATGGTTAAATCTAATGCACTATCCCCTATAGTTATATAACGCGCTACCGCAATTCAAAAGGCTATAGTAGAGATATAGAAGCTATAAGCTAAACAACAGATCGCTGACGCGCTAAATATACGAAACGGACCTAATGCTAATATAATTTATAATCTCCCACCAAATTCGCCCGTTTTGGTCTGGAGAGAAGGAAACACTAGCTAAAGCGGCTATTAGGACAGGCTATTTACCTTACTTACCGTTAAGGGTGAAATATGCACTATTAAGCTATCTAGCGGACCTACAGCCTTTTAATCTATGGTTATAAAACCCTACCTTTAAGTAACTAAATTGCAGGAGTAAATTGTTGGACTAGAATCACCACCTAAACCTCTACTTAGGTTAGCCCTTTTTAAGACTATCTTAGAGAGACCTATTAAAGCTTAGCAACAACCCCTAAAATAAGGCAGAGGACGCCCTCGCAAATACCCTCTACTTATGGCTATAACTAATATCACCATCTACCTACAGAATAACAGTTAATTTAGTACACAATTCAGCACCTCCTAACAGAAGGAGCTTACTAGTCTACTTAAGAAGGGAGTTTTTAAGATTATAAGATTTATGGATATACCACAAGGCGTACAACTTTTTAACTCGCAATTTATTAACAAGATTAAGAATAAGGGAACCAATAAAGCCTTTAAGAAATCCCAACTAGTTATATAAGCTTATAATAACTTAGAAAAGGAACTAGTTCTTACCTAATTACTAACTATTTAACGAGTTAGCTAATAACTAATTCTCTATATCACCGCCATAAAGCTTCCACAGGCACGACTTTACCTCCAAGATATTTTATAGGCCTATATATAATTAACCACCATACTAAATCAAGAATTCTACATATAACCTCCACACGAGCTAATTAAGCAACTTGGGATTAACGAGGCCTCTATTTTAAAGGTTGTAAAACCACTTTATAGAGTACCAAAAGCCAGTAACCACTGGTTTAAGATATATTACTCGCATTACATCCAATAGCTACATATAGACTAGTCTACGTACGACCCCTATCTCCTACAGAGCAACAAACCCTTTGGTATTATAGGCCTATAAACTAACAATACTCTATTCCTGGTAGATAAGACCTTTATAAACGCAGAGCAAAACAAGCTACATAAGGCCAAGTTTATAGCTAAGGAATAGGAACAACTTACCATTAATACGCCTATTAAGTTTAACGGTGGAGTTATTCAGCTACTAACTAACAGGAGCATTACGCTTACTTAGGAACGACAATACATAAACCTTAGTACGATTAGCACTAAACTTGCCACAAGTATGGGATTAAGAGGAGCTATAAAAACCTTAACCCTAAAGGACTAGTACATCGCTTAATATGCTAGAGGTGTATATATTGCTTTAGTTTACCAGCTAGAAGCCTTATTTAATTTATCCTTTGCCGCCTAGGTAATTAACCCTAATAAGGAAGACGCAAAACAATTAAACAAGCGCCTAAACTGGCAAATTAAGAACGCTAATAAAGGCCTTAAGTTTGTTAAGTTAGACATTAAAACCCTACAGCTACTAGTATTTACAGACGCGTTATTTGCCAATAATAAGGACCTCTCTTTATAGATTAGCTACGTTATTGTACTAGCTAATACTATAAAGAAGGCCAATATCGTCTATTAGAGCTCAGTTAAGTGTAAAAGAGTTACTTAGAGCGTACTAGCTTCTAAACTCTACAGTATAGCCCACGGCTTTAATATCGGCGTTATAATTAAGTCTATAGTAGACAAGATCTTATAAATTAACCTCCTATTTATGCTTTGCACTAACTCTAAGTCCTTATATAACTGTCTAGTACAACTTGGAACCACCCAAGAAAAATGCCTAATAATTAACGTAATGTGCCTCTGGTAAGCCTATAAACGGAGACAGATTATAGAGGTGGAATAGATTAATAGAGAGGCTAACCCTACTAACGCTATAACAAAGGGAAAACCCTGCGCGGCTCTTTAATAGCTTATTAATACGAACTGAATTGACCTACAAGTTATAGGATGGGTTAAATAAATAAACTTAGACTTAACTTAGCGTTATATAACTAATTGTGATGGTATAGACCCTAAATTTAACTAGCCAATTAGGATTTTCCATCCCCGGGATAGAAAATCGCTATTGGCTTACTTACCACTAGCGCCTTAGCGGCCCTCGCAATATGTTAACCTGCTACCCCTAATGATTCTTCTTCTTCTCCTTATTATGTATTGATTAGATCTCTAGCTATTGCGTATACGCTACGAATAGTCTAGAAGTAGACTTGACTTCGGAGTGTAGATTAGCCTTCTTTTTAGAGTTGCTCCAGTGTCGGAATATTAGTTATGTGACGTGGTTACGAGACCACGAAGCGAGGCTAGCTAACCTGTCCTTAGAGCAACCCCTTACTTCTAGACAATCAATAACTACCAACTTCAACACCGCATACGTATCGCAATACAGTGATATTCGTGCACGTTGATAAAGTAAGTATACCGACAAGTACTTATCTTTTGCTATATTTTTAATAAAAGATAGACTAAAGTCTAAAATGCGCTATTAAATATGGTACCTCTATTAAATATAATTCCCCTTAGTGTGCTAAATAAGAGCTACCGCTCTAAAAATAGGTCTACTAGTTCTGCTGCCATAATTATTATTATAACAGCAAAATACCCTAAAAACTTTATATATCTGTTAATGATTACTAGGATAGTATTAGCAACCTCTTCTGTTTTTATTTTAGTAGAAGGTAAGCCTATTATAAAATCTATTATTAATTCTAATATAGGTCCTTATGGAATAGGAAGCACTAATAACTTACTATAGGGGTAATGCCTAGATATCTATACCCTTTGGCATGTATTATATTTTAATATATAGTCCTTAACTTCTTTAGACATTCTATCCTAAAAGTATTTCCTTTAAACAGCCTTAAGGGTTCTCTTAGCACTATAGTAACCCCTAAGAGGGTTATTATAAAAGACCTTTAGAATTTTATCTTAAACTGTTTGGTCCTTTAGAATATATATAGCACCCTTAAAGCGTAATAGACCCTTTTAGTCTTGCTACTATAGCTTCTTAATAACTCCAGCTAAGTTAGTCTCTACTATATCTTTCTACCTCTCCCTGGAAATAAAGGTGTCCCTTTATTATACTTAAAGAAGAAGATCTAGAAAGGTTTTATATAGATTACTTATTTCCGTTTTACCCGCCGCTATTATAGACCCTAGGTATAGCACAAGACGTTTTAAACTATTAGTACTAGCAGATTCTCCTACTGTTATATAGTATACTATACTGCAAATAGGTATCTTACCTATCCCCTTTAGATCTGGAAACTTATAGCTAGTATATTATTAAGTTAAAGGTGCCGCAATATCCCTAGTATATTCTATAGAATTCTTGCTAATTCTAGGGTACGCTAACTTTATAATATCTACTTAGTCTATAACCTAGTCTATAACTATATCCTGCGGCTCTATTATTATAGTGCTTTACAGCTGTATTACTAGGACCTCTACCCTATTATAAAATTCTATAATTTCAAGGAAAGATTTTTCTTTCTTCTTAAGTAAATTTTACAATATAGGAATTATTTCCCCTATACTGTCCTAGATTCTCCCAGTCTTATAATCTAGACATCTTAACAACCTATTAGTGGGATTTATCTTTCCTAGGCGGTATATAATCTTAAAGTTATACTATAATAGTGCCTTCGCCTATCTAGCTTATTAACCACTTAACACCTTTATAGTTATAAAGTATTTTAGGTTATTATAGTCTGTAAGGACTTTAATAGGATAATTGCTTTCCATATAATAATATTACTAGTGTTTTATTACTATAACTATTGCGAGTAGCTCCTAGTTATGCGTTATATAATACTACTTTATAGGGGTTATTTTCCTTAATTAAAATGCTACAAGATACCATTCTCCGTCTTTTAATTAAGATATAATTACCCCTAGGGTAAAGCTGGATATATCTATTTTAAGGTATATATATAGCTCCTAGCAGAAGTGTATTAAAATAGGCGCTAATATAAATAAATCTTTTAACCGGTCTATAGCCTACTTAGTAGCTTTCCTAAATATAAAGGGTCCTAACTTTTTACTATCCTTAGATCCCTTTAGCAGATTAGTAATTAGGAGCATTACTTATAAGTAATAAATAATAAACCTTTAGCAGAAGTTTACCGTGCCTATAAAAACCTATACTTCCCTAAATATTATAGGGTATAGCTATTCCCTAATAGCGTCTACCTAGCTTTTCTCTATTAATACTCTATTAACACTGATAATAAAGCCTAGAAAATTAATATTAGTAATATAGAATAAGCATTTTTTTAGGTTTATATAGAGTTTATATTCCCGCAGTCTTTCTAGTACCATTTATATATAGTATATATATGCTTTATAGTTATTAGAGTAGACTATAATATTATTAAGGTAGACTATATATATTATATTTAACAGGCCCAATAATACCTTATTAATATAGGCCTAAAATATTACTGGTGTGTTAGTAAGCCTAAATAGCATTACTAGATACTTAAAGTGGCCATACTATATTTAGAACGCCGTTTTCTATTTATCGCTGGCTTTAATCCGGATTTAATAGTATATATCTTTTAGATCTAATTTTATAAATATCTTTATACCTAATAGCCTATTAATAAGCTTCCCTATTAATAGTAGCGGGTAGTAATTCTTTATAGTAATCTTGTTTAGCGCCTAATAGTTAATATAGAGGCAAAGGGTCTTATCCTTCTTAGGTATAAATATAATTAGTACTTCTACCCGGCTTATAGAAGGCCAAATCTATCCTCTCTAAAGATTGTCTACTATATACTAACGTAATACTATAGGAGGGTACGACCACTCTTAGATAGGAAAGCCACTGTGCTGTCGGTTAGTTAGTCAGTCTATCTATCTATTGGTTGGTTGGTCAGTTGTAATCAGTTAGAAGTAATTAGTAAAGCAGTCAGTAAGAAGGAAAGAAAAGAAAATGTATTCTAGTAGGTTCGTGATGATAAGAAGGAGGGAAGCCGAAGGCTTAATATATATAGGAAAATGCTAAGGCACAAAGCAGTGGCCTATTTTACCCTACTATATACCTCCCTTACTAAGAACGTTGTCCCCTAACGTTCTATACTATAGAAGAATAGCTAAATAAAAGAATAGCAAGAGCAGAATAGAAGAAAGGAAAGCACATCCCTAAAAGAACACAGGTAACCTTATCCTCAACCCTATAGAGCTGCTCTACGGCGTCCTTTTGTTATCCATAGCTAAGATCTGATCTTTCTACTAGTAGCAACTAGGACAGTAGTAAACTAGAAACAATAACAGTAGCAATAATAATAGCAGTAGCAGCAGTAATAGTAACGGTAATAGCAACAGTAATAAAAGCATACAGTTAGTAAGGTAAAATAAAATAGAATAGTCGGTAGAAGAACTCGGTAATAGTGAGTAAGCAGTAGGACATCCGGCAGCAGAACTTTTGGTAGTAGAAATCTCAGTAGCGGCAGACGGTCGATAGCAGTTAGTTAGTAGCGGTTAGTTAATATAGCAGTAGCAGAATAATCGGAATAGTAGAATGGAACGGTTAGCAGAAACAGCAGTTAGAATAGTTAGAATAGCAGCAGTAGCAGTAGCAGTAGCAGTAGCAGCAGCGACAGAACGGTCAATGGCATTCGGTTGGTAGCTGTCTGTCGGTGGGGGCTAGTCAGAACGGCGGCGGCGGGGCGATTGAAACGGTAGAGTATGGCGGTCGGGAGAGCAACAGTAGAACAGTCAAAACAGCATTAGGCCTAGAACAGATCGGTCGGAACAGTTATCTAGCAGATCTCGCAGCGGTATAGATCCGGCACAGTAAGATAGAACAGTAGAGACGGAACAGTCAGTTGAGACAGCAAGGACGAAATAGCTGGACGGAATAGTGGCAGCAGCAGCGGCGGCAGGGCAGTCGATTATTTGGTTGGTCGTTTGATTGAATTGGACTCTGCATATGGCTCTATATTGCGTATCTTGCATCTGTGGCTTTGCATCGTGTAAGGTCGCATCTGTAGGCTCTGCATCTGGCTGTGCATCAGTAGCTCCGCATTGCATATTCTGCGTCCGTGTCTGCGTCCGTGTCCGCGTGCGTGCTTTGACTGTTGGCCGAAGACTGTCTGCTTGGTCGGCGACGACGTGCTGCAACTGATCGTTCGGTCGTTCGATTATTATGGTTTTCTTATCAACCGCAACTCGCTTCCAGATAAGAGCCTCCCATATCAAAATATCGTCTTTGTATACAAATTCTCATACAAATCAAATATAATCATATGCGCATACCTTCTTGACTCTATTTCCTTACCATGAGCCCAAGGCTTCCTCTATACCATATCTGGCAGATCTGCGTCGCCTTATACTACGGCTGGGCAGTTAAATGGATTGTTGCAGCCACTCAAATATATAAAACGACGATATACCGTATTAGAATATCTTTGGATGTATAGGGGACTCCTTACCCACCAAGCCTTACTAGAATAGGGAGGCCTTAAGTTCTTACTACTTTACATAAGAATGTATGTGACGATTAACGTTATGGTATTTGGTTAATTTCTAACCGATTTTAATAGGCTCTCCTTGCATTTCTTACTAATCGGCCAACTGCCTTCCTTAATAAAATGGCCTAGTTTCTATATAACGAATTTAATATAATTATAGGCCTCTTAACCATCTGGAAGACACTTTCACGCGTTCAGTGGAGTAGGAAGGTAGTATAAAAAAAAGCGCTTAAGCGGGCAAAGGATCTACATTCCCTATAAAAGGGACGCCAGATCATATAGGACATTCGCCAGTTAGTATTTATTAACGAATCAGGAGCTAATAAGAGAACTAGGTATAGGAAGTTTGGGTAGAGCCCTATTAATCTACCTACAATTAAGGTCTCTTCAATTCGACGCTCTAAGCGGTGGAGTATACTACCAGCCTACACCTGTAATGGCTTCCTTAAGGGGACGTTGATATATTAAGGCTCTATTACTGCTAAAATATTTAACGCTTGGATTAAGGCTGTAGTTCTACTATAGTATATACCTGGTATAATCTTGATTATAGATAACGCATTAATTTACAGAAACTAGGTAGGGGAGTTAAATTAGGTGAGTATATATATATAAAAGTTAATAGGAAGCAGGAGCTCCAAACCCTCTACAAGAGAGCTAGCGTCTATATAGAGTATCTGCCACCATATTCTCCAGAGTTTAACCTAATTAAGCTTACTTTTCATGACCTTAAGACATGGGTTCGACGTAATATTCACAGTCTTGGTGACTATATAGACTTTAGAAGCTTTTTAAGATTTAGTATACAAAATATAGGCGATCATATGGCTGCGCGATCGCATTTCTAGCACGCAGGTTATCTAGTAGTTGACTAATTAGTTTCTTATATATATAATTAGTATAAAAGACACTAGAAGAATATAAAGCCTACCCAAATTTAAACTTCCTATAAGCCCTTAGGTCTTGTCGAAGCTTTAATAGGGCACCTCCCTTAAAGCCAAGGTCTTCCTATATGCTATTACTGATTTCGTTCTTATTCCGCAAGGCCTCTAAGTCGTAATCATTTTCAAGCAGGGTGTCAGCAATATAATTAAGCTCAGTAATTAGCTCTACCGAGCTCCAATATAGCTGCGTTTAAAGCCAGTTAAAGTAGTTATGAAGCTCTACGGTAGGATTAAGCCCAGGCGCAATCAGGCTCGTTAGAGGCTCTACTGCTTAATTTAAATCGTCCAGCTTTGCTAGGGGAGGTTACTAGGGAGGTTATTAAGGTATAACAGGCTGCTAATATAGGTAAGGAGCGTACTGTATATGCTACAGGTGTTGATATTAAGCAGGGTATAGTTAGTAAGGGGTATAGAGGGGGAAGTTCGTTAAATAATTAAGTATAGCCTTCGTCTATTGCGCCCTTATTGCACCGTCCTTTTGGCTCAATAGGATCGCAATTTGAGTAGGAGGCTTATTAGCAGTAGCCTTCCCCTTAAGGATCTCGTTCCCCTATAATATCATTATAGTTCCATTAATTGGGTAGTAATCTGCTAGGTAATCTGGGTTGCTATTAACCCAGCAAGTACGCCTACTATTCCAGCATGCGTCAGTTCTGCATTCCCATCAAAATGCGATTAATGGGCCTCCGTTCTTGGCCATAACTTTATTTAGTATGGTGCTGGGTAAATTTAGGTGTTAAATAGCAGTAGCACTGCCACCGGAGGCCTTCCCTTTCTTACTTTGGCTAGTCATGGCCTCTATAAGTGTTTCTAGTTGAGTGCTAAGAGCCTGCGTTACATGGCCTCCTAGCGAATTTAACAAATCTGACGTCGCAGGGAGCTCTAAAAGTATTGCGGTAGCCTCTACTTTTAAGCCCTTCCTTTTGTCACTGTGCTAGGCGTCTAAGACAGAATCTATAGCTTGGATATCTTTATGGCTATATAGATCTATAATAACTTTATCTTTTTTGGTACCCTAATTATAGGAAGCTGCAGCTTAAATTAAGGCAATAGGCTTAAATCGCCTTGGGTGTTTTGCTTAAACTTCATTAATCTAGGCGATCAATTAAAAGTATACAAAACCTCCATATATATGCACTCTTTTGGCAGTATTCGCAAGCGGTATTGCTCCTACTACTACACGCCAAGTAAGAGTATATCGAATAATCTCTGAATCTACCTCTGGCTCTAGTTCCTGTATTGTATCTAATTTAGATACAGCCTTAGATAATACTAAGGGAGACTCCTCTCTTGCAGTAGCTTCGGTAGCTTAACGTTCTGCTAGTATTATACGCAGCGATTTATATACTAGTCAAGGAGGTGGCTTCTTGTAAGGCTTTAGCTTCTTTGACGTCTTCTTCCTAGCCTATTTGGAAGATCGCTAAGAGGATACTTCCTTATTCTCTACTACCTTTCTTAACTGACGTCGCTGCCGTGGTGAAGTTTGTGTTGCCAATTAAGTCACCTTGTAATTATTAAGAGGATAGTCTAGAGGCAGTATACCAGCTAGAATAAAGCCCTCCTTACTAGGGGGGATAGTAGTAAAAGAGCTACAGTTCTTATTCTTATTAATCCCAATATCGTCCTCGTCTAAGAAGTTAACCTCATCATCGCTTACTTTAATGGCAATAGGAGAAGCTTCCGTGTTATTAGTTTTACCTTTTTTAGGTATAACCTTAGTGCGCGGAGTATTCTTAGTAAGAGAACTAGAGCTAGGGTGACCTTGTAGAGCGCGTTGGGGTACTAAGACCTGCGACGCGGCTTATTTGCGACAGCTTGATGGGGGTGCCATATTAACTGAAACACCTGCCAAGACTTGGTGATAGAAAAGCCAGTAAGAAATAGAGCTTTATATATTTTTGAGTGAAAAAAAGTACTGCGCATATGATTATATTTGATTTGTATGAGAATTTGTATACAAAGACGATATTTTAATGTGGGAGGCTCTTATCTGGAAGCGAGTTGCGGTCGATAAGAAAACCATAATAAGGTAGAAAGTCGGCCCGGTCGAAGGCACTGATTGTCCTGATTTGAATGCGGAGACGTCGTTCAGCTAATTAAGATTTGATAAGGCCCTGGCTTGATTCAAGGTGTCTTCTGCTGCAGGTACGACTAAGGCTTTGCATCTGTAGACAATTGATCAAAACTTCTGTGTAGACGTGTGATCGGTCAAGGCTCCGTATCTGCCGTTCTATTAAGGCTTCGTATATATAGGCGTCCAGTTAAGCTGCCGTACTGTTGTCTAATTAAGGCTCTACACCCGTATACTCCATATCCGTAGACTCCGTATACGACTCCGTGCGAGACTCTGTGTAAAGCTCTGTATCTATGTCTGCAGGAAAGATTGTTCTGGTTAAAGAGGCTCCAAGATATTAATTGGCCGTATTTCTGGCGTTCTGTTGGCCGAATACTGATTTCCTAGTTAGGCCTAGTGCCTGTCTATCTGCCATTGTAGAATATTTAACTGCTGATTGAAGACGTCTGACGGCGATAGTGACTGATTTGATTTAACTATAACAACGTATAATTGACTGACATTTAAATAGGGTATTAGGTCGGCCCGATTAAAAGCTATAGTTGATCCGACTTTAATGCAGAAGTGGCGTCTAATTGATTGGGATTTAACTAAGGCTCTGGCTTAACTTAAGGCGTCTTCTACTGTATATACAACTAAGACTCTGCATCGTTATATGCTTAATTAAGGCTTTAAATCCGTTGACGTTCAATTAAGGCTCTATATCTATAGGCTCTGTATCTATAAATAGTTAATTAAGACTCTGGCTGTGTAGTTATTTGGTTAAAGCTCTACATCCGTAGTTAATTAAGGCTTTTAGTGTCTACTAGACGTCCAATCTAGAGACCTATCCTAAGACTTCCTTTCTTGTAAGCATAAACGGTAGCTTCTAGTAGACCATTTCCGCGGGCCTGGTGCTTTTGTAAGATATCCTTAATAGCTACTTTCTTTCCTTTTAGAATCGCCTTTGCTCTTAGCTTCTTTAGCACATCCTTAGGCTTTTACGGCTGCTTCTTTACCCCGGCTGTTGGTAGTACGCTTATGTATCCTTAATCTTCTTCCAGCTTAAGAGCCTTCTTAGGGATTGTCTTCTGCTTTTAGTCTCTTTGTTATTATCCTGCTAGTTCTATGCTTTGTCTAAGTCGTCCTTTGGAACTATCTAGTGGTAGCTTTTTGGTTATTATAACTACCTTTGTTATATATCCCTTGCCCTTATATCCATAATATAGTCCTTTATTAAAACGACCTTTAAGGAAAAGCGCTGGTTCTTATACGTCTAATTCCTATTCCCCTTGTAATCCTTAATAAGGTCCTTTACTAGCTTAGCCAGATACGGCTTAGCCTTGTCTTTAGTTGTATAAGGATGGCTTAGGCTTAATGTGGTTAGCTGCGTCCTGTGTATAATCTCTTGCAGAGCATCTTTATCAGTGCCTCTTTGTGTACTACTTTGCCGTTTCCGCGGTACTTGGTCACTAATACTGTGTTGTTGCTTTTGTATAGATCCCTTCCTTACCGTAGTGTCCATTCTTATTGTGCAGCCGGCGCAGTACTAAATTCGGATAGTGGTTGCGGAGCTGCGATTAATCGTCGTTTAAATAAGGAATAAGGTCGGCCCGGTTGAAGGCTCTAATTTAACGATATTCGACTAATTTGATTCTGTGATGGTAACGTACTAGTATTAAGGCTCTGGCTTGATTCGGTTCTTTAACCAGTTATGGCTTCTGTGTAGTCGTTTGATTAAGGCTCTGCGTCTATCTCTGCGTCTATCTCTGCGTCTGGCTCTACGTCTGGCTCTACGTCGTACAATTGGCTCTACATCTATGCAATTAATTAAGGCTCTTGGTGCCGTTCTCGTCATATAGCTAGCGCATTATTAAATTCTAGGGGCGGTGTAGAGTTCTACCGGCTCTATTGCTAAATGGACTAATTAGGATTTTCCGTGCCGGGCATAGAAAATCGCTATTGGCTTAGTAATAGGCGGTAAGCTGAACTAATATCTTTGTAGTAGGTTGACGCGTCTTAACGCGTCGCGATTAAGAAAGTAAATAAGAAAAGGAGCTTTAGGAAATACTATAATTAAGTAGATAAAATAGAAATCTTTTATACCGTCACCTGCGTCCCCTCCCCTACCTTAAAACTTAACTGTCCCCTAGTTAAACATCCTATACCTGCGGTGGAGCCTGCTGCGGAGCCTGCAGGTTAATGGCTGACCTGGTTAAGCGTCTATCTCCAAGACCGTCTCTAAGGATTAGACAATTCATTCTTCTTCTAAGCTTTAGCTGTCTTATCCGCAGGCTATGACCTAATCTGGATATAATCCCCTAGTTGTGCATTCTTCTCCCATGGCGGTGCCTATTGCTTAACGGTTGTCTTGGCTGTCTAGCTGTCTCTAGGGATCGGGCGAGTCTGCGGATGTTGCTAACTAAGCGTTACTACTAAGTCCGTGGGCCGTACTTAATAGTAGTCTTCCCAGTTTGTACGTGTTTTGTCACTGTTCTTTAGCACTACTCCGTTATGGAAAGCAGTAAAATCCGTTCGTACTATAGGGGCCTATTGCTGCGTCTGTTCTTCCTTTAGCCTACCTAGGTCTGTTTCTTAGTATATATGGAGCCAGTTCTTAAGATTCTTTAGCCTTTCTTTATTGCCAAGCCACGGAAGTTCAGGTCTAGGTTAATCGCGTGTTTTAGCTACTAGTTTTTCTTAATTAGATAGATGTATAAATCCTTACTAAATAAGATCCTTAAGCCTTTGACATTTGTACTAGGTAAAACGGTAACCTTCTCCGTATCTAAAACAGGTCTATAGGCCTTGTTCTCGCGTACCTTACTAACCTCGTACATTCTGCTGCGGCTGTCTAAAGGCAGTAGAATCTTGCGGATATTGGGAATCTCGCGGATATCAGGAGCCTTACGGATATTAAAAGTCTTATGGATATTAAAAATCGTGCGGATATTAAAAATCTTGCGGAGGTTAATAGTTTTGCGGAGATCGGGTTCTGTTCTGCCAGTCTTTATATCTTAGTGCTGAGCTATATCCTTATGCTGGGCTTTAAACTGCAGCTTAATCTAATAGCGCCATAAACCTTTTTAGGTCCTTTTGAATTTGGTTAAGGAACGGCATTAACTGTATAGCTACTGCAAGCCCCGTCTTGCTCAGCCTCAGGCTTTTTAGCCAGCTTACCATTTCGTCCATCTCCTAACCTACGGTAGGGGGTGACTGCTGCTGCGTTGGGGCTCCTTCGTGTATACCTGGGTCCAGAAGCCTTCCTTCTCTCCTGCGGTTAAGCTTATCCCTTTACTGCCGTAGCTCCTGTATAAGCTGGATATTTAAGGCGTCTTCTTCTAGAAGGATATCCATTTGCTTGGCGCCCTCTGTAGCCACTATCCTTAACTCTACGGCCTCCTTTAGTTTTTTAAACATAAGGGTACTAGGCTTATCTGGTACGGCTCCTATCTATTCCATTGCGTACCTGCAGTATTTAATAGGGAGCCCTCGCATAAACCACCACCTCTTCTCTTACTTAGTAAGGTTTCCTACGGCTACCGCTTTGCCTAAGATGGTAATAAAGTCCTACACATAGTGACGTAATTCGCCTAGCTATTCCGCAGATTTTTAAACAAAAGCTTCTACAAAGTCTCTTATCTCCATGCATTGGTAGAAGTCGTCTACTCAGTACTCGGCTCTAAGGCAGTTTACCAGTCCTTTCCATTCTCCTTAGTTAAACTCTAGTATTACCTAGATAGCTTCCACGTACATATCCTCGCAATAGTTAGGGAGACACACAAGCCTACGCTCTTCGCCTACGTAATACCTTCGACACATGCCCTTGTAGTCCTTAATAAACCTAGAGATATTCTTTCCGTTAAACCGTGGAACCCCTTGCCTAAACAGATCTGGCATTGCTACCATTAGAACGAGCACGCGGTATACTTCCCTTGCTGCCTACTGCGGCTGGTTTACTTATATAGACATATCTCTAACAGAGGGCACCTACTTCTTAACGCCTAAGGGGGGGTCTCCCTAAAAGAGCACGGAATCCTCATCTTCTACCACCGCCAGGTCTCGATACTTCCGTCTGCTTTAGTCTGCCGTCATTCCACGCGGTAGGGTGCTACTAAGCCTTACGCTTCTGCCTATATCTGCTTCTTCACGGAATACCTCCAAAGCTACCATTAACACAATCCGGACGACTTAAAAGAAGATAAAGCTAAGCCAGAACAGGAAGTTTTCGAGAGCTGATCTAATCTCGTATACTTACGACCTTGCTCAGTACTGTCTCTATTCTTAAAGGGCAGTACTAACTTCCTCTACCGCTAGATCCCTTAAGTCTCGTTTCCATCTAATTAATTAGTCCTTAGCTTGTCGTCTCTGCATCCTCAACAAAGCTCTGGCCATGTCCATGCGCAGATAGTAGATATATCAGGTACCTCTAACTACCGGTCGACGTCGTCTAATAGGCTCGCTGGTTCGCTTAACGTCCTTACACGTAACTTTCCAAGACCTTTGCCACTCCTTGGCCTATGCATCAAGTTTAGCTGTCCTTTCTTTTCCGCAGTCTTTCTGTTCAGGGTCTACCTAGTTCCCCTTACTGTCTAATACTATTTGCTTCTCTGCTGCTGTCTCGTCTATCTGGCTAGTCGTTCTTCTGCAGCTAGCTGTTCTTTTACAGCTAATCGTTCTTCTATAGTCATAATATATTCATACGTATCTCCTGTGTATATAGTTGTGTATAGAATACCAGACTTCTAATCTAAAGAGCTTGCCGTCGTCCCCACGTGGAATGCCATAAAGTATATAGGAGGGTACGACCACTCTCAGATAGGAAAGCCACTGTGCTATCGGTCAGTCAGTCATAATCAGTCAGAAGTAATTAGTAAAGTAGTTAGTAAGAAGGAAAGAAAAGAAAATATATTCTAGTAGGTTTGTAATAATAAGAAGGAGGGAAGCCGAAGGCTCAATATATACAGGAAAATGCCAAGGCACGAAGCAGTGGCCTATTTTACCTCACCACAATACTACTAGCTTATTTTTTAATAGGTTATATAGTGGTCTAAAAGAAGGTTTCTTATCTTCTATATCTATTTTATACTCTACTAATATAGGGTTAGGTAAGGTATATATAGCTTCCTTATTAGTAATATCCTTTAGGTCTATATATTCCTATAAAATCTCTAGTTCCTTAACTATATATAGCCGGATATCTAAAAATAAATACCCTATATCCCTATTTTTTGTATTAAGAGTAGTATATATAGCATACGCCCACCCTTCCTCTTGCATATAGTTTAAGAAAGTCTTTTAATCTTTAATTATAATGCGTGGTTAAGACTTCTAGTATTAATATAAGGCTAAAGGCCAATTAATATCTGGATTAACTTATTAAAGCTATAGGTATCCTAAAATAAGGTTATACCCCTTAATATCTGCAGCGTAGAAGCGAATTTTCTGGATGTCCTATAGACTATTGCGGTCCTAGCTAGCCACAGAAAAAGTTTATTCCCTATAGTATGGAATTTAGTAGCCTTTAATGCTTTAAACAGTGCGCACCTATAAGCTACTAAGGTCTAAATCCAATTCTTTTACTAGTAATTAAGAAATAAACCCTATAGTCGCGCCACTATCTATAAGGCAGTTTTATATTACCTATTTATTATTAACTTAAATAGAGATAGGAATAACTATATAGCAGCTTACTCCCTCCTTCTCTTACTGGCCTAGTATAAGGGAGTAAAGGTCCACTAGGCTCTCTCTTTTCCTAATTCCGACTTTTACCTTTTCTACTAGCAGGAGCGCTAAATATAGCCCTTTCTACCACAGTTATAGTAAACGTATATCTCTTAATTCTACTTATTTAGATTAAGTTTTTGCCTATTATTATTCTAGGGTTAACCAGCGTTACTTTAGGGCTGTAAAGCCTACTTATATTATCCTTCCACAGAGCGGTTAGGTTAGAATCTTCCCCTATTATTAAAGTAAGGTTTAATCCTACGCTCTTTATTATTAGCGTTTTATTCCTTTTACTTGCCTAGATAATCTCTTTTAGCATTCTTAATCTAAATAGCTTTAGAGATAAGCTTTTCTTAAAAGGTAGTGTTACAGCACTAGCAAATTGCCATTAGATTGCCGCAAATTGCCATTACGTAACCAGAAGATTGTATATAACTTTAAGCGATACTTCCGTTCTTCTTGTTTCCTTTCTTTAGCTTTAGATCCTTATTTATAGACAATCTAATTACATAGGCTTACGCGACCTTCTTGCTGTGCTTGTGCCTTAATTAACTAAGTTACTAATATTATCCAAAGCTTATTCTACTCTCTTTCTTCCTAAGAAGGAACTTAAATATATCTATAAGGACTCCAAGGACATAGAATAGGACCCTAAGGATATTACTAGGACTATAAGGACAGGATAGAACTAAAAGAATATAAATAGAACGCGAAACCTAAGAACAGGACACGCACGGACCAGAACCCCTACATCGGGAAAATATTCGCAGGCTGGGTTTCAAGTCGACTTTGCTAAGCGCGTTTCGCGTAATTGACATACAGTTAACCAACTTAACATATAACTTAACTAACTTAACACGCAATTAACCAACTTAATATGTAACTTTAACTAACTTAACACGCAATTAACCAACTTAATATATTTAAAAGTTAAATAATATGTAGTTGACTAACTTAATATATTTAAAAGTTAAATAACACATAATTAACCTACAATTGACCAATTTAATATATTTATAAGTTAAATAATACGCTGTTAACTAATTTAACATATTTAAAAGTTAAATAATACGCAGTTGACCAACTTATACATTCCCTAATATGCAATTGAGGTAATGTAATATATTATTTAAGTTATATGCTAATTACAAGAGGCTCTGCACGAAGCTCTACACGAAGCTCTACACGAAGCTCTGCACGAAGCTCTGCACGAAGCTCTGCACGAAGCTCTGCACGAAGCTCTACACGAAGCTCTACACGAAGCTCTGCACGAAGCTCTGCACGAAGCTCTGCACGAAGCTCTGCACGAAGCTCTGCACGAAGCTCTGCACGAAGCTCTGCACGAAGCTCCGCGACAGAGGCTCCGCACGAAGCTCCGCACGAAGCTCCGCACGAAGCTCCGCACGAAGCTCTACACGAAGCTCTACACGAAGCTCTACACGAAGCTCTACGTACAGAGGCTCTGCACGAGGCTCTGCGCGAAGCTCTGCGTACGGAGGCTCTACACGAAGCTCTGCATCTGTCAGATAATCTGTATTCTCTCTAAGGCACAGGTCACGTGCACAGGTCACGTGCACTGTAAAATCTCTTCGTAGCTCAAAGCCCTCAGAGGCCCAGACAATCAATCAACCCATTTCATCAATTTGCAGCCACCTTATTTTTTACCCTTCCTTACATCCTCCCTAATTTAGGAGGCACTGGAACGGCAGCTAGCAGAGGACCGTCGCCAGAACCAGACGACCGTCGCCAGAACCAGACGACCGTTGCCAGAACCAGACGACCGTCGCCAGAACTAGACGACCGTCGCCAGAACGAGACGACCGTTACCAGAACCAGACGACAACGACTAGCCAGCGAACACTATAAACGATTCGATCGATCAATCGAATCAAGGTAGTATAGACAGGTAGGCACAAACAGGGAGATGCTGACGGGTAGGTAGATGCAGACAGGTAGGTAGATGCAGACGGGTAGGCAGATACAGACAGGTAAGTAAATGCAGACAGGTAAGCAGATATAGACAGGTAGGCAGATGCTAACGGGTAGGTAGATATAGATAGGTAGGCAGATATAGACAGGTAGGCAGATATAAATAGGTAGGTAATATAGATCGGTAGGCAATGTAGATAAGTAGGCGATATAGATAGATAGGTAGATAGGCAGGTACTATAGGTAAGTTAATAGATAGATAGGTAGAAGAGAACCATTACTATATTATATTAAATTATCTAAAATATTATTATTTATTTTGCTAGCCTTATAAATAGCTTTAAAGTAGCTTTTATTTATTTAAAATATGCTATTAGTATAAAAGAGGTAAGTAGCTCTAAATATAATTATAGTTACTAAATGCGCAGATTACTGGTAGGTTGCGCGTAGGTTGCGTATAGGTTGCGCATAAGCTACGCGCAGGCTGCGTGTCAAAAAAACACGATATAGGCTAGTCGGTCAAGTTGCCAAATGCCCTTAACTGCGCGCTAATTGCGTCAACTACCAACCATTAAGGCCATTAGAAGGGTACCATATTTTGCTAATATAGAAAATAAATAAACACCGGAAATTACTTAACACCCCTACTACTATACCACGAAATATAGTAGCAGGCAAAGTAGCTGTAGGACCCGTAAATGCCTTAAACAAAGAAATAATTAATGTTTTAACCCCTTAGGCAGAGCTTACGGTAGCTAATACTAAAATTAAATGGCTATAAGAACTGCTCGAAACTAGAGACACCCCTATATCCTAGATTGGCCTATTAGACAGACTTGCTATGGTCCTTAAGGCCCTAGCCTAGTGTATAGTATTAGCATTATCGCGGTCTGCAAAGGTTGCGGACCCCCTGTTGCTTACAGACGGAACTAACCCTATATTTAATAATTGGAAGCTTTAACTGCAAAATAAACTTAAAGTTAATATAGACTACTTCCTTACTACCCGAGCTAAAATGGCCTATGTCTTTAGCCGCACTAGTAGGGATGCATAGACACATCTATGTCCGTAATATGCCCAGGACTTAATAGACCCCTTCCTCTCTAAAGAAGAGATAATTAACTACCTATTTTCTATTTATAAGGACCCCTTTAAGATATAGAACGCCTGCCTTAACTATAAAGCCCCTAATATAAAAATAACAGAGACCTTCTTAGTCTTTTAGACCCGCTTTTTAGACCTAGCTAGATAGGCTTAAGTCTCCTAGAAAGATCTAATACTAGACCTCTTTAATAAGCTTACCCTAGACCTATAGAGCGCTATACTACCAGTTTATACTACTATATAGACGCTAAAGGAACTTATAGACTAGTGCTTAGCTATTAACCAGGGCCTCTATTAAATTAAGGTATATACTAAGCGGTATAAAACTAGAAGCTCTACCAACTAGAATATAAGTACTATAAGAATGGGCTATAGCGCCCTAGTAAGATCTGCAACCCCTATAGCACTAACTATACCGCCTACTATTAACCTAGCGGCTAGCTATATAGCTAGCCCCACTGCGGGTCCAGCGAATACTTAACCTATATATAGTAACCCCTATAGATAGGCCTTTAGTAATTAAGAAGCCTAATTTTTATACGGCTAAAAAGACCACTTTATAAAAGACTGCCCTATAGCAGTAAAGATAAATAAGGTCCTATTAATTCAGGAGGATAGTATAGAGTTAGAAAAAGAGAAACCCTAAAGCAAGACTCCTCTCTAGGGTTAAAAGGAATTAATATGTTATATATTAATCTAGGTCGGCTAGTTAGTGAAAAAAGCTACACTATCCCTTATACTTTATTCCGTAATAGATATTAAGTTTTACCTCTACTTTAGCTAACTCTAAAGCAAATGCCTTTACCTTAATAGATACCCTATATGCTATAAAGCTAGCCAACTTCTTAAATGTACCCCTTAAAGAACTGCCTAAGCTAATTCTTATTTATGGGTATAATAGACGGATAGAACCACCTATTATAACTATCTTGCAGATCTATCTCCGTATTAATAAACAAAGGTAGTATAACATCCCCTTCCTTATTACAGATCTTAAAAGCTATAATATAATTTTAGAAAGAAAATGGCTAGCCTATTTAGGCTTATAGCTTAATATATAGAACAGACAGCTTATTTGGCCTAAAACTATACCCCTAACACCTTCCTTTATAAAAGAAATTAGTATTATAATAGAGAACCTTATTCGGCCACAGATAAACACCGTTTACTAGGCTGACGCTATATATAGGGACCAGGCTTTTAAAAAGGATATATAGTATAACCCGCAATAGATCTATATATTACGCCGCCCCTAGACTACCTTTGTTATACCACCTGCACTAAAGATTAAAAAAGTTAGTAAAAAGCTAGTGGAGCTCCCCATAGGGAACTTAGGCTCTATATAGCTATAAAGAATAGCAAGGAGTATTAGATGCTATACGGAATATATAGACCAGAAGGATAACTTATAGAAAATGGAATATAAGCTAAGGAAGATTATAAGCCTTATACCGCAAAATACGGCCCAATAAAAGCCCGTAAAGAAACTTATGGACCTTCCCCTAGTTAATATCTGCTATATTAGCGCTGTGGGATTCTATTAGAACTTGGTCCAACCTAATACTATTACCTTTACCACTAACTTATATAAAATTAATTAAATAATTAAAGAAAAGGAAAGCGAGCTTAATAAATAGGAAAGTAAGCTTATAGACAAGGAGCTAGTAGAATAGAAACTGCCCTATTAATACTGGAAATTCAAGGATATATTCTCTAAGGCAGCGTCTAGTATACTCCCGCCTTACTAATTATACAACTACAAGATTAAAATTAAGCTAGACAAGAAAAACACACTTAGCTATAGCCCCCTTTATTAGCAGTCTACTGCCAAGTTATAGGCTATAAAGTAGTACTTTATTAAGCCTAGGTAAGCCCCTTTTAACTTGCCTATTCTCTTTACTAAAAAGCTAAATAAAGGATTTTGTTTTTGTATAGACTACCACAAACTTAATAATATAACCCATAAGGACTGCTACCTCCTTTCAGACTAACTAATGGACTAGCTATATACTAGCGATACATAAATAATATACTCTTTAACTACCTTAACGACTTCTATATAGCCTACCTAGATAACATTATAATCTACTTTAAAAATAAGTTAGAATACGAGGAGCATATCTATAAAGTCCTACAACGGCTCCGCAAGGCCGGCCTCTAGGCCAATATTAGGAAATTGGAATTTAGTATTAAGCGTATAAAGTACCTAGGGTTTATTATTAGTATAGACGGAATTAAGGCAGACCTAGAAAAGATGGCCGCGATTAACTAATAGGTACCCCTAAGGACTATAAAGGGGGTATAGTTATTTCTAGGGTTCTGTAACTTCTACTAACGCTTTATTAAGAACTATAATAGGATTACCCAGCCCCTAAGCCTACTTACCTATAAGGACCGGCCCTTTTGCTTTAACACTGTATATAGGCAGGCCTTTAATAAGCTTAAAAAACGACTGGTCTCTGCTCCCTTACTTACCTACTTTAACCTAAAACGGCCCTTAATACTAGAGACTAATGCCTTAGATAGTGTTATAGCTGGCGTTTACTCCTAAAAGTAAACAGATGGAGAATAGCACCCTACTGCTTACTATTTAAAGATTATAGTAGATGCTAAGCTAAACTACTATATCCATAATAAAGAAATGCTGGCTATTATCTCTAGCTTTTAGCACTGGCGTATATAGCTAAAAGGGACCCCTAAGCCTATCTAGGTGGTTTTTAATTATAAGGTCTTAGAATATTTTATAATAATAAAGGCCCTTACAGCCTAGCAGGTACGCTAGGCGGACACCCTATTCTAGTTTAACTTCCTAATTATATACCAGCTAGGCGCTATAAATTATATAAACGCCCTTATAAGGTATAGATAGGACCTAGATAACTAAATAGCTATAAAGATCTCCTTATAGACCTAGACATTATTATAACTAAAGCACCTTAACCCCTAAATATAGGCAGAACTAAATACAGACCCCGTAAAGGCCAAGATGTGCCCTATTAATACTATAGAACTTAACCTTATTAATAAGCTACTACAAGTAAATTATACGGCCCCTTTTTTTATAGGAGTACCATAAAAAGGTAAAGGATGTTACTAGCTTATAGTCCCTTAAAAATAGATTACTTAAGTATTAGGAACGGCTAGTAGTAGTAGAGGAATAGAACTTACGGACTTGGCTTATTGCCGAAGCACATGCCTAGGTCTTTATAGCCTACCCTAGAAAAAATAAGACCTATAGGATTATTAGCAACCACTACTACTAGCTTAGAATAGTTATAGATATTAATTGTTATATACAGAACTATAACAGCTGCTATAGATTTACAATCCTATAAGATAAGACCTTAGGACTATTAAAACCACTTCTAATACCAGAGCGCCCCTAGCAGTATATCTTTATAGGCTTCTATAAGCTACCTATAGACCGTAGCGGATACGATATAGCTATAGTTATAGTCGACCGCTTTGGCAAGCGCCTATTCTTAATCCCCTATTATAAGAATATTAATACTAAAGAGGCGGCTTGGCTGTATATCTACTATATCTACCAAATTTACGGACTATTAGATACTATTATATCTAATTATAGGCCGTAATTTATATCGGCTTTCTAGAATAAGTTTACCTAGATTTTAGGCATTAAGCTAAAGCTTTTTATAGCATACCACCCCTAGATAAACAGTTAGACGGAGATTATAAATTAATATTTAAACCAAAGACTTTAGCCCTTTGTTAACTACTTCTAAGATAACTAGGCTAAACTACTACCCTTAATAGACTATGCTCAGGCAACCCTATCCTATAACTCTATAGGGTTTATACCTATTTAGCTAGAAATAGGCTACTTACCCTATATAAGCTTTGACTGGGAAAGACTAGAAGGACCCTAGACTCTATATAAAAAACTATCTTATAAAGAAGCCTAGTAGTATACTAAGTGCTTAAAAGAAGCCTAGATAGTAGCCTATATAAACCTAAAAAAGGCCCAGAAATTAATAAAACAGTAGGCAAATAAGCATAGGCGTAAGCCTAACTTTACTATAGGTAATAAGGTCTAGATTATAATAAAGAACTAGAAGATAAAGCGGCCTAGCTATAAGCTAGACTATTAGATAGCAGGACTATATAAAGTTCTTAAAAAGAGAGGCAACTTATATAAAGTAAAGCTCCCAGATTTAATTAAGGTCTATTTTAAATTTTTACTAGATAAGCTACGGAAAGCTATAAACGACCTTGTCGGAATATATGGACAGAAGTTACGTGGTTACGTGTCGTCGACGTGTCGTCGTCGTGTCTTTGATTAGTCATCCTTATGGTGACTAATCAGCCCCCTACTTAGGCACCGCGATCCTTACG
>Ga0307507_10000889_pt1 | contig 66327 bp, 13 predicted proteins | sample 7_EM_MG_FD_207223 | JGI IMG/M metagenome (GOLD analysis project Ga0307507, IMG submission 207223) | Populus trichocarpa ectomycorrhiza microbial communities from riparian zone in the Pacific Northwest, United States - 7_EM | ecosystem: Host-associated > Plants > Roots > Unclassified | place... | reverse complement strand
GAGAACTTATATAAGGGATATATTAGACCATTATAGTTATTAGTAGGATATCCAGTACTATTTATCCTAAAGAAAAACGGAAAACTTAGGATGTGTATAGACTATAGATAGTTAAACAGCATTACTAGGAAGAATAGGTATCCTTTACCCTTAATTAGCAAAATCTAAAATAGGATAGGCAACGTAAAGATCTTTATAAAGATAGATCTAAGGTGGGTATACTATTAGATTAGAATCAAGGAAGGCGACAAATATAAGGCAGCCTTTAGGTCAAAGGAAGGACTATATAAACTATTAGTTATGCAATTTGGGCTTATAAATGTACTAGCAACGTTCTAGAAGTAAATTAATAGTGTATTAGAAGAATACCTTGATGAGTTTGTTATAGAATACCTTAATGAGTTTGTTATAGCATACCTTAATAACATTATTATCTACTTAGAGAACGAGGAAGAATATAGAAGACATATTAAATAGGTTTTAAAGAGACTACAAGAAGAACAGATGCCAGTAGCAATTAAGAAATGCGAGTTCTTTACAGTAAAAACCGATTTTGTAGGATTTATTATTAAACTAGGAAAAATCAGCATGGACCCAAAGAAAGGCGAAGCTATAGTAAGTTGGCAAGAACCAAGGAATATTACGCAGTTAAGGTTGTTCTTAGGGTTTTGTAACTACTACAGGAGGTTTATAGCACAGTGGTTAAAAAGCATTAAGCCGTTTATAAGGCTAATAAAGAAAGAGGAACTGTGGGTTTAGGGTAGTAAATAAAAGGAGCTGTTCTAGGAACTTAAAGAGTTGTTTACCTAAGAACCGATCCTTAAGATCTATTAACCAAAGTTAGAAACGGTTGTTAAGATAGACGTATTAGACTTCGCACTAGGAGCATATTTACTATAGAAGCACCAGGACGCATAGCATCTAGTAGCATACTATAGTCGGAAAATAACACCACTAGAGTTAAACTATGATATCTACAACAAGGAGTTATTAGGTATAGTTACAGCACTTAAGGAATAGAGAGTATTCTTGCAAGGTATAGAGAAACCATTTGTGGTTAAGATAGACTATAAGAACCTTATAGGATTCCTAACAACAAAGGAACTTAACCAAAGATAGGTTAAATAGGCGGAAATGCTTATAGAATACCATTTTGAAATTCAGTATACTAAGGGTACAGATAATGCACGAGTAGACGCTCTAAGCAGAAAAGCTGAACTATAAAGTAATGAAAAGCTATTAGGAGCTTTATTATAAAAGGATTAAGACGGATTGATTAGGTATAATTATCCAAAGATTATAGTAACTAAAGAAAGTTAGATCTATAAATTACTAGAGAGTAATTAGACATAGAAGATCTAAAAAGTATAGGTAGAGGATCTAGACTTAGAGTAATACGAAAACAGAGAAGTAATATATATACCTAAGTCTATTGCAGAAGAATTTGTTAAGGAATTCTATAAGGGAATAATATAAGGATATAATAGAGCTATAGGCTTAGTGTTAAGACTTTAAGAAGAGTATATTATTTAAGAAATCTAGGGACTAGTAAGATAAGTTATAAAGGAGTGTCTAGATTGTTAAAGAAATAAACTAATAAGGCATAAGCTGTACGGAGAGCTATAACCTATTAAAATACTAGGAAGACTATAGGAAGTTATATTATAGGACTTTATTATTAAGTTACTAAAGTTAAGAGATCCTATTACAGGATAAGATTATAACGCGATTTTAGTAATAGTGGACAAGCTAACAAAGTGGGGATACTTTATAGCATACATTAAAGAGATATTAGTAGAAGATATTACTAGAATCTATATAAAAGAAGTATTTGCAAGATATAGAGCACTAGACAAGATTATATTAGATAGAGATCCAAGATTTATAGTAGTATTTTAGGAAGTGTTTCTGGCAGAATAAGGAGTTTGCGCAGTAATATCTATAGCGTATTATCCGCAGACGGATAGATAAATAGAAAGACTAAACTAGACACTAGAGTAGTATTTAAGGCATTATATTAATTACGCACAGAATAATTAGGTATTGTTATTACCAGTTATATAGTTTGCATATAACGCAATACCATAAGAAGGAATGGGGATATTACTATTTAAGGTAAATTACGGGTATAAGCCAAGAACATTGTTATCGCCATATTAAGCAAAAAAGACGAGTAGTATAGCTAAGCAAAGAACGGAGATGTTAGTGAACCTTTATATAGACCTTATAGAAACAGCTAAACTAGTATAAGAATAAGTGAAAAGGTACTACAACGCTAAGAGATCTAAGGGACCAGATCTTAAGGAGGGAGGTAAAGTATGGCTACTATATAAAAATTTTAAGAGTTAACGACTAAGCAAGAAGTTGGACTATATTAGACTAGGACCTTTTGAAATTAAGTAAAGGATTTTATTAGTTATATATAAGTTAAACCTACTAGCCAAAATAAAGATCTACCCTATATAATATATTGTAATGCTAGAGCCAGTACATGGGAATATTAAGCTATTAGTCTATAAGGTAAATACGTATAGAGGACAAGAGGAAGACAAATGGCAAGTTTTAAAGATTATTAGTTACGAGGATATAGATAACGAAACGTAGTACGAAGTAAAGTGAATAGGCTATAGTAAGACTACCTAGGAACTACTAAGCAACTTAGAGAAAGCTATAGGAAAGGTAAAGGAGTATTAGAAGAGAGTAGGTTAGGTAATATTAACAAAGAAGAATCGCTAAAAAATGAGTTACCTAAGGGGGACCTAAGAGGAGTAATTGCCAAGCTACTTAGAGTTATTTTCTTTATAGAAGGAGAGCTAGTTCTTTTGTTACCTAGCTTGTTAAGACCCTACTAAATTAGTTTCTACTCCTTAGAACAAACCTTCTTATAAACCTTCTTAAGATGGGTTAACCGAGCGAATGTAACCTACTAAGACTTAAAGGAGCGACGTTAAGCCTTAAGGGCCTAAGCGGTCTCTTTAGCAGAATAGTAGAGTTTGGCGCGCGCGGCGGCCAACTTAGACTTAAGTTTTACAGTGGCAGATTAAACACAAGACCCTATAATAAGTTACTTAGAGAACTTAAAGACTGTTAAGAGTTATAGGACGTGTACACTTAGCGTTAAAGATAGAGCGAATATTATAGAACAATTAAACGTTTGCTTTAGTGTACTCTGAGTAAGATAAGGGTTATTAAGATAAGGGACTTGCTATTATAATATATACCAACCCCGCTTTCGCACAATAAGAATACGGAAATAATATTATCTCACTAAGCGACAGTATGGCAGCCATAGTACGAGCATAATATTATGCTTACAAAGAAGAAGAAGCTTTAGGTATAATAAGTAAGAATATTAACCAGACTAATTAAACGGACATTACACCTCTAGTAGACGACTTAGAGATATTAGGAATCTTTAAAGATAAAGATAAAGAGGAGGGAGATAGTATTACGGACGCTTTAAGTATAATATTATAACTACTTGGGGAAGAGTTATAGGAAGCTAGTTAATTAATATAAGTATAGTCTAGGATAGATCCGGTAGAACTATATAATGAGGAATGGTAAGCGAGTCACATAATGTTATACGCAGTGTATAAAGTGTACGTAGTGTACGCCTATGTATAATACGTATAACACGTACCTTATATACAAGAGAGAATTTCTTAGGAGTATGGTTGTGTATTTAAAGGACCTCAGTCCCTACTGTAGATAGTTCTTTCCTTGTAGTAAATCTTAGAATATAATTGGAGTTAATCTATTAAGCAACTACTCCACTAGTTATTATTATGTTGTTAATTTGTTCTTACCTATATACCCAGCCTAATAATAGGACCCACCGTAGTTCCTGTTATAAGGTTCCGTTACAAATAGGGGAAGTAAAAGGAGCCTAACTTAGTTTAATAAACCCTTTATAAAGGTTATTGATTAAGTACTGTTTTATGGCTTTTAGTTCTTCCGTAGTTTGCTAGTAAAGGGGGCTGTAGCCTAAAGAGTTATCGGCCTCTAGCTAAATCTTATAATTATAGGTTTAGTAGGGGGGCAGTATATCTAAAGCTGCTTTTAAGAACGCGTTTCTATAGTTTAAGAGGTAAGTAGGGAGAAGGCGCTTAACTAGTTCTTTATTAGTTTTCTTTACTGGCCCTTTTTCCTTCTTGTTGATAATCTGGTTGATTTTGTATAAGCTAGTTATAAAGACTTCGTTATCCTTCTAATATATATTAAAGTGAAAACCTATAGCACTAATTGCCGTGATGTCTACTATAGGGGTGTTGTGTGGTAGTAGGGGTGTCCGTGGCCTTAGGGGCTTTTGGTATATTAGCGTTGCCCTTACTTCTTTTAGCTCTTACTGTATCTTCTAAAGGTTGTTTTTTATATTTTGTTGGTACGTCCTCTTTTATATTAGCCGGATTTCCGTAATTTGGAAGTTGTTTACGTTACTGTCTGTTTTACTTTTATAAGTAGAGTCCTCCTTAACTGCAGTGCTTTGGGGGAGTATTATTGTTGGTACGGAGTTCCTACCGGCCTTATAGTGGGTATTTTCTTGGGTGAAGGCTAGGTCGTGGTCTCTAACATCCTATTAATAAATAGGGTTAGCCTTCGCGGCTAATATCCTATGGTTGGTCCGAATTTCTCTAATAAAGGAGGGTAATTTTGGTCTATTCTCTAGCTAGACGAACTGTTGTTGTCACACGTTTAACCAAATATTAAAGTAGGACATCTATTTTTGGCTAAGAATTATGTCGTGGGACCCTAGGTCTAGGATGCAGAAGGGGATACCAAACTAGCGTCGTCCATTAATAGCAATATATAGCTTTAGGATATGGGTAACCGGCTTACTAGCTTAGCCATTATAGCCTTTTATTTAAATAGGCTTCTCTAGTTAGGTAGTATTTACATTTAAGAACTTAGCAACATTATTCATATAAGCAGTGTTTATAAAGGCAAAGCCATTTGCTCTAGTGTTAATAAGGGCATTTGTATTAACTCTATATCTATTTTAAGATACTGTATATGGAACTATAAGTATTTTCCACCTATTAGCTAACTTAGATTAATCTCTTTAAGATTAATAGGATATCCTAGGGGGGAGTCTTTCCCTAGGGTTCTTCTTTTTCTAACTTGTTGGGCGTTTCTTCTTCCTCTATCTCCTTAATATTACCTATATCCTTTAGCTCTGGGTAGGATATGGTAAAGTAACTATTCTTTCCGCAATTAAAGCACGTGACCATAGCAGGGTCAATTAGGGTATTGCGATAAGTATTAGTTGAAGGTATAGTATATGGCGGGTTAGGTGAGGTTTGTGGGTAGGCAGTTATAACCGCTTTTAGTATAAGGGCGGTTGTGGTTTGTCTTCTAACGCTAGCTCCCGTTGGTGTAGCGGATAGGTTATGGTCGCTATAGGGCTGCTTTGGTTAATTAGAACGAGTATTAATTCGTTTTAGTTCTAAATCTAGTAACGAATATTAGGCTGCGAGTCTTTAGTAGGTTGGTAGGTTGTCTAAGGCTACCATAATCTTCTTTTGTAGTTAGACTATTAGCTTGTTATATAGGTCTAAACGATAGTTCTTAGGGGGAACCTAGCCTTTGCTTGCTAGGTGTAAGAATTAAGTCTAGAACTTAGTAAAGGATTAGTTTGATTTTATTATTAAGCGATTATAGTTATAATAGACATCCCGTACTTTATTTAGATTAATATAGATAGCAGCTAGATGCTATATTATTTTATTAATAGATGTAAACTGAACAGGTAACTCGTCCTTAAACTTGGCCTAAAGGTGTTACTAGGCGTCCCTAATGGTTTGACTAAAGAGGTAGAGCATTTTAGCTTCTTTAAAGGGGAAATAGTTGTGGTTGATATAAAGCTTTCCTTGCACCTAGATTCTCTAGTTCTTAAAGGTTGGGTCTATGCCGTCTGATAATAGTAGAGGGTTAGGGAGCTTAACGGACTTTAATTGCTTTGTTATTATGTCCGTACTCTCTAGTATATCGCATTTGGTTAAGCGAATGGGTTAACTAAGGCTTTGTAAAGGGGAGGCTAGGCTGTTTTATAAGGCAGTAAGGCTTTTTAGGATCTCCTTTAGAGTCTCTTGTGTGCTTTGGGCTTGAAGACGATTAACCTTCTAATTGGCAGCAAGGGCACGAATCTGCTCGTGTATACCTATAACGTTGTTATTGTCTTTGATTTCTGATCCTAACTAGATCTTGTGTTTCTCTTAGGTAGAGGCAGGTCTTTTAGATGAGCTTACTTTAGGTACCATTATTGGCTTCCTAAAGTTCGTCGGAATTGTACGATTTGGTTTTGATTCTGGGGGTGCAGGTTAAGTACAGTCTGGCCTATAAAGTGGGATATTGTTAGGGCCTTCTTAGGCGTGGTAGTGTGAGTTTTTTTTTTAATGTCTGAGTATAACGCGTCGACGCGTTGTTATAGACGAAGGTCTTTTTTTAGGGTGGGATATTATTGAGGCCTTCCTAGGCAATGTAGGGAGAGCTTAGTATAATGTGATGGGCTTGTATAAATGCTTCTAAACCGAAGCTTGTAGATTGCTACTATACAAGAATATTAAGCTAAGGAGAAGAAGGAGAAGAAGACTGTTGGAGACTAATGGGATACAAGGGGTCGCTAAGGCGCTAGTAGCAAGCGAGCTAATGGCGATTTTCCATGCCGGGCATGGAAAATCCTGATTGGCTAGCTCTGCGAGTAGTGCTGGTATATTGCCTAGAAATGCGGCGAATTGCCCTGGAAATGGCAATGTAGCAGGTGACGCGCTCCAGCACCGTCACAAATACTAGATGAACAAGCATTAGATTCGTGGAATTGATAGCTATATACGGCTGTCGTGAAGACTTAAGAGGATTGCTGGAGAGCTTAATAAGAATGTAGCTGCGGGCGAACCTATATAGGGGTAATCGGAGCAGACAAACTAGCTGCCGAGCGATATTAAATAAGGAAGGAAATAAATAAACAAAGAAGGAATCCCATAACGCCAGCTACGCGCACCGCGTAGTGTATGTAACAGGCAGTCCCGTAACAATAGGGGAGGTTTTCTATTAGTATAATATCTTGCCTAATTTAGAGAATCCGGTACTATATAGGGTAAGTAGATAAGTATATTAGGTTTATAATACATTGCTAATATATTTATAACGCGTTTAGAAAAGGGTTAAAGATTATAGCGCCCTTTAAAACCATATAAAGAAGCATAGTATTAGAATAAGGAATGTTAGAAAAAAAGGGGCTTCGTCTATTAAGAAGCAGAAGGAAGTAATAGGTATATATTTTAAACGTATTCTTAATATATTTATAACTAGTTACTAACTTATTACAGCTTTCTATTCTACTATTATAGCTATATATAATTAGAACGTATTAGGAACCGCTTTTAAATATAATCCTACTAGTCTAGGCCGCTCTACTACTACTTAACCCCCTTATACCCCTACCCTAGCTTCCCCTAGCTGCCCTTCCAGGACTGCTACCCTATAATTAATGGCTCCTATTTAAAAGAAAGTTATATCTATTAGATTTAAGAGTGGGCCTTAAAAAGGCGATATAAGATATTCCTAACATGTTTATAATATATTTTTGTCACGGAGTAAGCACAAGCGGTAATAATATATAGCGAAGTAGATATTATTAAGCTATATATATAAACTACGTAATAAAGTTAAGACGTTGCGTAAGGAGAAAAGGTAAGGAAATGGGGAGAAAGGGTATATATTGTGAATTTGGTTGCTTGGTTAATATATACATAGAGCAGAATATGATTTAAGTAGCGGTCTTAGTAGAACTTGGTATAATTTAGTGGACTTAGCAGAATATAGTAGAACGTAGTAAATTGCCGCCAGATTGCCGTTAGATTGCTATAGATTGCCATTAGATTATTGTTTCGCGGTTAGTCTCTTTTTACTACGTTAGTAAAAATAGGTAGATATATATAAGGTGTTATAGAGGTGTCTTATAATAGTACCCCCACTTTAAACTCGAGCTTCTGCAGGATAGGGCTATAGTAGTTTTAAGTGGAGTTTATAAAAGTCTTTTACGGCTTATATAAGTCCTATAAAGTTAATGGGTTCCTATATAGGCTTAGTAAAGCCTCTCTATTTTATAAGGTATATATATTTATATTTCCGTTTATTATACTTAATATTATTAACTCTTTTAATAAAGTACTTATTCCTACTATCTACTTTAACTAGTGGAAGAAGGTTCTAAATTTATTTAGGCAGGGTATCTAATATAGGTATAGTAGGGTGAAGGACTAATATATAAAATATAGGGTAGATTTTAACCGCACCAGGGAGCTTTAGTTAGTAGGCATAAGGAAAGATAACCTTTTTAGCCTTATAAGGGCCAGTGTTCTTCTAATTAAGTTTCTTAGTAAGTTGTTTTATATTTAAATTTCTTATATTTAGCTAAACAAAGTTACTAATTTAGTAGGCTAGTGCTAGGGTTTAGTTCTTATTTACTATAGCTTTATAGATAGATTGGGCCAGTATTATTTTATTAATAAGGAACTCTAATAGTTCTTCTATCTTCTTTATAAATTAATTTGCTTCTATAACTTATAAGGCGTAATAAGCCAGGTAAGAAATATTACTAAAGGGTTTAAAACCTATTTATAAATACTAGCTATAGTTAGCTAGAAATAGGGAGGCCTTTATGGTTTCTAAGATAGAGTTATTTATAGTAAACTTAGTAAATATAAGCTAGTCTATTTAGTCGTCCTATAAATATAACGTATATATCCAAATATACTATTTTATTATAGTACTTATACATTTTATTTAACTATCTGTTTTTAGGTAGTATACTATAAATAATAGTACTTTAATGTAGAGTTGGATAGTTAGTTCTTTTTAGAATATAGAGATAAACTAGCTACCTTTATTAGAGATAATTATTTTAGGGAGTCTATAGAGTTTCTATATATAGTCTAGGAATAGTTAGGTAATAGTAGGCGCTAATATATTAGGGCAGGCAATTAAGTGTTTTATTTTAAATAGTTAGTCTATAACTACTATAATGTTTATATAGCCTTTACTTATAGGGAGATTAATAATAAAGTTAATTAAAATATCCTTTTATCTTTGGTCTAAAACAGGTAGTACCTTTAAAAAGCTGTTATATATCTTATATAAAGCTTTAGCTTATTAGTAGGTATGGCAGCTAGAGATATACCTTTATATTATATTATATATATTCGGCTAGTAATATTCTTATTAGAGCAGTTCTAGGGTTTTTCCTTGGCCTAGGTAACCGGCTACTAGTAGGTTATATATATATTTAAGGAGCTTAAGCTTAAGTTTATTATGGTTAGGTATAACTAGGCGGTTCCTATAGTATAAACGGTCTCTATAAGCTTTATATTTACTTAAAGAAATCCTTTTAAAGCATCTAATGCAACCTTAGATTAGCTTAAGCGTCTTTTAAATAAATTTATTATTTAGGTATTTATTAACTATTATCTATTTAATTAATTAATTAGTTATTTTAAGAATGTATATTATAACGTCTTTAATAAAAAGGTTAAATAGCTTAGGGTAAGATAGGGTTTAATTATAGTAGGCACTTCTTCTTCTTATACTAGTATGTTTTATAAATATTAGATTAGGGTATTAGGGTTTTAACCTTAAATATCTAGGCAGTATATAATTAAGAATTAGAAATAAGATAGATATTTTAACTAGTAGGCTTAATAATAACTTAGCTATTTTATAGTTATAAAGTACTATAGATTCTTATAGTTGCTAAGGACCTTAATTAAAAACCTAGCGCCTTCTAATTTAGGTTGCTATTATTTAAAATATCTAATAATGGCCAATAATTCCTTATTATAGATTTTATAGTTATATTTAGCTAAACTTAGTTATTTTAAGAAGTATACTATAGGGTATAGTACCCCTTTTTTATTATACTAGGATAAAATGCCTTTAGTAATATAGTTAGATAAGGTAGCTTCTATAACACTTTTTTAGTTTAGGTTAAAGTATTAAAGTATAGGTATAGTAGTAAATATAACTTTTAGGTAAGTAAAGGCCATTTTATATTTCTTATTAAAGATAAAAGCTTTATCCTTTTAAGTTGGAGTGTCACGGACTAAGTACAAGTGGTGATAATATATAGCGAAGTAGATATTATTAAGCTATATATATAAACTATATAATAAGATTAAGACGTTGCGTAAGAAGAGAAGGTAAGGAAACGGGAAGAAAGGGTATATATTGTTAGTTTGGTTACTTAGTCAACGTATACACGGAGCAGAACAGGACTTAAGGAGCAGTCCTGGCAGAACTTGGCGGAATTTAGTAGACTTTGGCAGAATATAGCAGAATACGGCAGACTGCCGTTAGATTGCCATAGATTGCCGGCAAATTGCCATCGGGTTACTGTCTCGCGGTCAGTCTCTTCTTGCTGTAATAGTGGAAATAGGTAGACGTGTATAAGGTGTTACAGAGGTGTCCCATAATAGTACCCCCCCTTTAAACTCGAGCTTCTGCAAGATAGGGCTGTGGTAGTTCTAAGTGGAGTTTATAAAAGTCTTCTGTAGCTTATATAAGTCCTATAGAGTTAATAGGTTCCCATATAGGTTTATAAAAGCCTCTCTATTTTATAAGGTACATATATTGGCATTTTTATTTATTATACTTAATATTATTAATTCTTTTAATAAGGTACTCGTCTTTACTATCTACTTTAACTAGTAGGGGAGGGTCCTAGATCTATCTAGGCAGGGCGTCTAATATAGGGGTAGTAGGGTAAAGGACTAACGTGTAGAATATAGGGTGGATTTTAACCGTATTAGGAAGCTTTAATTAGTAGGCATAAGGAGAGACAACTCTCTCAACCTTATAAGGGCCAGCGTTCTTCTAATTAAGTTTCTTAGTAGGTCGTTTTATATTTAGATTTCTTATATCTAGCTAGATAAGTTACTAATTTAATAGGCCAGTGCTAGAATTTGGTTCTTATTTACTACGGCTTTATAGATAGATTGGGCCTATATTATTTTATTAGTAAGGAACTCTTATAATTCTTCCATCTTCTTTATAAATTTATTTACTTCTATAACCTATAAGGTATAATAAGCGTGTTACGGACAGCTTAAGTATAATGTTACGATTACTTAGAGAGGAGTCGGCAGAAGCTAATTAGTTAATATAGGCATGGTCCAGGATAGAACCAGTGGAACCATATAACGAGGAATAGTAAGCGAGTCACGTAATATAATCTGTGTAATCTATATAATCTATAAAATCTAGGATAAAGTAAACAGAGCGAACAAAGTAGATAGAGTAAAGGGATTTCTTAGGAGTACAGTTATATATTTAAAGGACTATAATCCCTACCCAGATAGTTCTCTCTTTATAGTAAATTTTAGAATACAATTAGAGTTAATCTATTAGGCAACTACTTAACTAGTTATTATTATATTATTAAATTGTTCTTACCTATATACCTAGCCCAATAACAAAACCCACCGTAGTTACTACTACAAGGTTCCGTTATATATTTACTACTAAGGTTATAGTATTAAATAAGGTCGAATAATATGCCACCTAAAGCACCAGTTATAATGCCATTAACAGCAGCAACTACCTTAGGTACAAAAGGAGATACCAGTATAGTAGATACGGATTCTTAGTTAATTACGCAAGGTTAGTTATAGGAAATGATTAATCACTTATAGGATAATAGTAGGATACTTAAAGAACGCATTAATAGAATCGGAGCAGCAAAGATTAAACTACCTTTAATTAAACGGTTCTTAGGAGAGAAGTTAAGGCTTAAGGGATTTCTTATGCAGATACACTTTAAGGTTATATAAAAAGGAGCAAAGTTAGCAACACTATTAGATTAAGTAGCCTATATAGGACTGTTCCTAATAGGGAGGGCACTTAAGTAGTTTAAACTATACCTTACTAAGATATAGGCTAATAGCATAACAACTACTAACTAAGATATATGGTATATATTTGCTAATTGGAACGGGTTTACAGAACGACTAATATAGATATTTAGAGACCTGGAGGCTATAACTATAGCGGAATAAAAGCTTTAGAACTTAGTACAACACACTTTAGCAATAGAGTATACTATATAGTTTTAAACACTAGCTATATAGATCAAGTGGAATAATAAGGCGCTTATAGTATAGTATAAATAGGGACTTAAGGCTAAAGTCTAGGATGTAATTATTCTAATGGAAGATACGGATACTCTTAAAGAGTTAATAGATTAGTTAATAAAGATTAATAATAGGATCTACTAAAGGGAATAGGCTAAGAAGGGTTAAGATAGAGTTCCATAGTTGTATAAAGCGTAGAGCATGCAACAACTAACGCAGAGTTAAAAACCATAGAATAGCGTGGAGCCAATGGACCTAAGCGGTACCAAAGAAACCTAAAGATAGGAAAAGAAACTATAGAAACCTAAAGGTTAAGGATCTAATAATTAAAGGACTAAGGAGTAAAGGCTAAACTAGGGATCTTAGCAGCAGAAGATGTTTAAGTGGACTCTATAGCAAAGTTAGTAGTTTAGAGATAGAGCTTATATAAATTATAGAAAATAGGGTTATTTTGCTAGAGACTATAAAGGTGGTTAGAGTAACTATATAGTAAAGGGAACAAGACCAGTAGACGGCGCGTATATATAGAGAGATAATAGTACACTACAAGGAATAAAAGAATGTTTAATTAACAGTTTCGCGTTTTATTATAACAACATATACCAAATTTATAAGGACGTTAAGTATGGTATAAGCTATTAGCTATAGGAGCTATTATTATCTAAGTTTAGAGGAACTAATAAACCAGCTCGCAGATCAGATATTAAAGATAATAAATTTAATATAGGTAAAGCATTTACCAGTAATAAGGCAATAAAGGCAGCTTACTAGAAGTATATAAACCTTAAAGAAGTTAAAATAGAAGTAGAAACTAAAACTATTACAGAACAGGGTTTAGTAACGGGTATTATAACACTATTAAATACAATTTCTATTACTTTACAAGACAAAAGGAGTAATATTTAGAAGAAACTAAGCAAGTAGATAACTGCTAGTGCTAGCTTATTACTTAATAAAGGTAAAAGGCCATAGGTTTAAGATTCTTATAATAAGATAAAAAAGCTCTAGACTTATAAGACGTAATAAGGATAGCTTAAGAACCTATAATAGATAAAAACCAATAGGAAAGGGCAGCAACTTAGTTTAGTAATAAATAAATAAGTACAGGACGCTAGTTTAAGAACTATAAGTTTAGGGAATAAATAAGAACGTTAATAGGAAGCTAAGATTTTAAAAAACAAATAAGGTTTATAGTAATCCTAGGTAAATACAGTATTTAGCTTAAAGATTAAACAGTTAATATAAGGATTAAAAGGCAAGATAACTTCTAGAATCCAGCTACAAGACGTAGAAAATAAGAAACTATAGATAAGTTTAGGTAAAGAATTATTATATGGCAAGAGTAAAAGCTAGACAGAAGGTCTATAGTAGGTCATATAAGGGATAAAGCACCTATATAAAGAGTTACTAATAGGCCTAGTATAGGGACACCTAGAGTAAAATGGTTAAACGAACTGGAATAAGAAGAGGATCTAGATATTCCAGTTAGATTTAAAGAAAGACACACTAAAGGATATTATAATATAGCGATAATAAGGTACTTTCTAATAGATAAACTATATACACTAAACCAGTTATATAGAAAGTGGTATAGGCAACAACATAATAACAAATAGGAAGACTTTTATATGTAGCTAAATAAAAAGGTAGTCTAAAACCAACCTATTATAGAAAAACGCATAAGTCACATTAAAGGAGTATTAATTATAATGTTAAGGAACCTAGAAGAAGGATCTAGGGACTAGAAAAGCGAACGGTAAATCTTAGTACATATAGTAGAGATACCAGTGGTCAGGTTAACCAGGTATAGGTTTAAACTTAAGGATAAAAACAAACTAAGAGTTAACCTAAGCCACCTAGCGTATTACATACTGTCGTAGATAGCTTATATAAATAATATATGCAATATATATAGGACACCAAAAGACAAAAACCAGAAGTACCTAGTAAGGATGTATTAAGCACTAGAAGAAAAGCGGTTTAGAGACGCTAGGTATATACATAGATAGCACCTAGTAGAAGTATAGAGTTAAGGGGACCTAACACTTTAACTAGGAAGATTCCTTACGGAAGAATGCCTAGATAGATAATAGTAGTAGGAGTGCCTAGAGAATACCTATCTATAGTATATAGAGGAAAAGAAATAAACTAAGTATTAGCCTAAGTTGGACTAAGTATAAACAGGATCTAGTAGCTAATAGTTAGGAAAAGGAGAGGCGTATAGGACCAGAGGGAACTAGTATTAGAGCCTTAGACCCTTAAAGGAATTCAAGGATAATACCTAAATTTAAGAGTTAAATAGCAAGATTAATAGTTTAAGGTATTAGTAGACAGTAGAGTAATAAGGAACTATATATTACCAAAGGCAGTAAAAAGGATAGGGTTACTATATAGACAAAAAGAACACCTATATCCACTTATAATAATTTTAGGAGATTAGATAGCCTATGGAGAAGGCATTATTAACCTTAAAATAGGACATATTTAGTTAACTATTAAAGGAAGACCAGTACAGATATCTTTTAATATCCTACCATTAGGATAGGACAAGGCAATACTAGGAATGCCTTAGTTACAGGAATACAATCTAAAGATTAATTAGGTTATAGGTCAGGTTAATATTAGGGATACTTAATAGCGCAGAATGCGATAGTAAACCAAGTTGGTATAGTACCAAGTCAGAGTAACGTATAAAGAGACTAAGCGAGGCTTAAGTTATATACTAAAAAGATACCATAAGTATGGTAAAAAGTTATAGTTACCAGAAAGTAAAAAGCTGTTAGAGTATGTAGTATAGGACTATAAGATAGAACTAGAAGAAGGAACAAGTTTAAGGTTCTTTTTAGTCTACAAGCTTACTAAAACCAAGTCAGTAGCACTTAAGGAGTTTATCCAGGAGAACTTATAAAAGGGATACATTAGACCGTTATAGTTATTAGCAGGGTATCTAGTACTATTTATTCTAAAGAAAAACGGAAAACTTAGGATGTGTATAGACTATAAACAGTTAAACAGCATTATTAGGAAGGATAGATATTCTTTACCCTTAATTAGCGAAATCTAAGACAGAATAGGTAATGCGCAAATCTTTATAAAGATAGATTTAAGGTAGGCGTACCATTAAATTAGAATTAAGGAAGGAGACGAATAGAAGGCAGCTTTTAGGTTAAAGAAAGGACTGTATAAACTGTTAGTTATGTAGTTTAAGCTTATAAATATACTAGTAACGTTTTAGAAGCGAATTAATAGTATATTAGGAGAACACCTCAATAAGTTTATTATAGTATATCTTAATAATATTATTATCTACTTAGAGAATAAGGAAGAATATAGAGAACACATTAAATGGGTCTTAAAGAGACTATAGGAAGAACAGATGCTAGTAGTAATTAAGAAATGCGAGTTCTTTATAAGGAAGACCAATTTTATAGGATTTATTATTAAACTAGGAAAAATTAGCATGGACCTAAAGAAGGTCGAAGCTATAGTAAGTTAGTAAGAACTAGAGAACGTTACGCAGTTAAGATTATTTTTAGGGGTTTATAACTACTATAGGAGGTTTATAGCGCAGTAGTTAAAAAGTATTAAGCCATTTATAAGACTAACAAAGAAGGAGGAACTGTGGGTTTAAGGTAGTAAGCAGAAGAAGCTGTTCCAGGAACTTAAGGAGTTATTTACCTAGGAATTAGTTCTTAAGGTCTATTAACCAAAGTTAGAGACGGTTGTTAAGATAGATATATTAGACTTCGCACTAGGAGCATATTTACTATAGAAGCATTTAGACGCGTAGTATTTAGTAGCGTATTATAGTTAAAAGATAACACTACTAGAGTTAAACTACAACATCTACAATAAGGAGTTATTAGGTATAGTTACAGCACTTAAGAAATAGAGAGCATTCTTGCAAGGCATAGAGAAACTATTTATAGTTAAGATGGACTATAAGAACCTTATAGGATTCCTAATAATAAAGAAACTTAACTAAAGATAGGTTAGATGGGCGGAAATGCTTATAGAATACTATTTCGAAATTTAGTATACTAAAGATATAGATAACGCATAAGCAGACGGTTTAAGTAGAAAAGCTAAACTATAAAACAACGATAAGCTATTAGGGGCTTTATTACGCAAGGATTAAAACGGATTGATTAGGTATAATTATCCAAAGATTATAGTAACTAAGGAAAGTCAGATCTATAAATTACTAGAGAGTAATTAGATATAAAAGATCTAAGAAGTATAGGTAGAGAATCCAGATTTAGAGCAATATAAAAATAGAGAAGTAATGTATATGCCTAAGTCTATCACAGAAGAGTTTATTAAAGAGTTTTATAAGGGAATGATATAAGGACACAATGGAGCTATAGGCTTAGTGTTAAGACTTTAAAAGGAGTATATTATTTAAGGAATCTGGAGACTAGCAAGATAAGTTATAAAGAAATATCTAGATTGCTAGAGGAATAAACTAATAAGGTATAAGCTATATAGTGGGCTATAACCTATTAAGACACTAGAAAGACTATAGAAAGTTATATTATAGGACTTTATTATTAAGTTACTAAAGTTAAAAGATCCTATTATAGGATAAGGTTATAATGTAATCTTAGTAATAGTGGATAAGCTTATAAAGTAGGGATACTTTATAGCGTGTATAGAAGAAATATCAGCTAAAGATATAGCTAGAATCTATATTAAGGAAGTATTTATAAGACATAAAGCACTAAATAAGATTATATTAGATAGAGATCCAAGGTTTATAGCAGTATTTTAGAAAGTATTTCTAGCAGAATAAGGGGTTTGCGCAGTAACATTAACGGCGTATTATCTATAAACAGATAGATAGATAGAAAGACTAAACTAGACACTAGAGTAGTATCTAAGGCATTATATTAATCACGCATAAAATAATTAGGTATTATTATTACTAGTTATACAGTTTGTATATAATATAATACTATAAGAAGAAATAGGGACGTTACCATTTAAGGCGAATTACGGGTATAAGCCAAGAACATTATTATTGCTATGTTAAGTAAAAAAGACAAGTAGCACAGCTAAATAAAGAGTGAAGACGTTAATAAATCTTTATATAAATCTTAAAGAAATAGCCAAACTAGTACAAGAATAAATAAAAAGGTACTATAATACTAAAAGATCTAAGGGACTAGATCTTAAAGAGGGAGATAAAGTGTAGCTACTATACAAAAATTTTAAAAGTTAATAACTAAGCAAGAAGTTGGACTATATTAGACTAGGACCTTTTAAAATTATATAAAGAATTTTATTAGTTATATATAAGTTAAACCTACTAGCCAAAATAAGAATCTACCCTATATAGTATATCACAATACTAGAGCTAGCACACGGAAGTGTTAAACTACCAGTCTATAAGGCAGACATATATAGAGGACAGGAAAAAGACAAATAGTAAGTTTTAAAGATTATTAGTTATAAGGATGTAGATAATAAAATATAGTATAAAGTAAAGTAGATAGGCTATAGTAAGACTACCTAGGAACTACTAAGCAACCTAGAGAACGCTATAGGAAAGGTATAGGAGTATTAAAAGAAGGTAGGTTAGAAAGTATTAAAAAAGGATTGCTAAAGGATAAGGCAACTAAGGGGGACCTAAGAGCAGCAACTACTATGTTACTTAGAGTTGTTTCCTTCTCTAGAAACTCTACTCTCTTATTACCTAGTTTAGACAAACCCTATTGGACAAGTTTTCACTCTTTAAAACAAACCTTCTTATAAACCTTCTTAAGACAGATTAACTGAGTAGAAGTAGCAAGATGAGACTTAAGAGCCTATTACTAAGCATTAGTAGCCTCTTATTTAGTGTTATAAGAACGCCAGAGCTCTACCAGAGCGACTAATAACTTGTTATTAAGCTTTATAGCAGTAGATTAAACGCAAGACCCTATAATAAGTTATTTAGGGAACTTAAAGACTGTTAAGAGTTATAGGATATATATACTTAGTGTTAGAAACGGAGCGAACGTTACATAATGACTAAACATTTACTTTAGTGCACTCTAAATAGGAAGAGGGTTATTAAAACAAAGGATTTACTAGCGCGATATATACTAGCCCCTCTTTCACATAATAAGAATATAAAGACGGTATAACCTTACCTAGCGATAGTATAGAGGAAACCGTACGCGTATAGCGGAGAGTAGTAGAAGAAGAAGAAGCTTTAGGTATAATAAGTAAAGATATTAACCAGATTAATTAAACGGACATTATACCTTTAGTGGATAACTTAGAGATATTAGAAATCTTTAAGAACAAAGATAAGGAGGAGGGAGATGGTGTTACGGATAGCTTAAGTATAATATTATAACTACTTAGAGAGGAGTTGGTAGAAGCTAGTTAGTTAATATAGGCATAGTCTAGGATGGAACCGGTGGAACTATATAACAAGGAATAGTAAGCAAGTTATGTAATGTGATCTGTGTGATCTATATAATTTATAAAATCTAGGATAGAGTAAATAGAGCAAACAGAGTAAATAGATCGAAGGGATTTCTTAGGAGTATGGTTATGTATTTAAAGGACCACAGTCCCTACCCAGATAGTTCTCTCTTTATAGTAAATCTTAGAATATAATTAGAGTTAATCTATTAGGCAACCACTCCACCAGTTATTATTATATTGTTAAATTGTTCTTATATATATACCCAGCTTAATAATAGAACCCACCGTAGTTACTGCTATAAGGTTCCGTTATAAAGCGGGGTAAGGGATATTACTAAAGGGTTTAAAACCTATTTGTAAGTACTAGCTGTAGTTAGCTAGGAATGGGAAGACCTTTATAGTTTTTAAGATAGAGTTATTTACGGTAAACTTAGTAAATATAAGCCAGTCTATCTAGTTGTCCTGTAAATACGACGTATATATCCAAATATACTATTCCATTATAGCATTTACACATTCCATTTAACTATTTGTTTTTAGGTGGTATGTTATAGATAATAGTACTTTAATATAAAGTTAGGTAGTTAGTTCTTTTTAGAATATAAAGATAAACTATCTACCTTTATTAGAGATGATTGTTTTAGGAAGCTTATAGAGTTTCTATATATAATCTAGGAATAATTAGGCAATAGTAGGTGCTAATATATTAGGGCAGGCAATTAAGTGTTTTATCTTAGATAGTAGGTCTATAACTACTATAATATTTATATACCCTTTACTTGCGGAGAGCTTAATAATAAAGTTAATTAAGATGTCCTTCTATCTTTGGTCTAGAATAGGTAGTGGCTTTAGAAAGCTGTTATATGTTTTATATAAGGCTTTAGCTTATTAGCAGGTATAGTAGCTAGAGACGTACATTCTTATTATATTATGTATATTTGGCTAATAGTACTCTTATTAGAGGAGCTCTAGGGTTTTTCCTTAGCCTAGGTAGCCGGCTACTAGTAGATTATATATATATTTAAGGAGCTTACGCTTAAGTTTATTATAGTTAGGTATAACTAGATGGTTCTAGTAGTATAAGTGGTCTCTATAAGCTTTGCATTTACTTAAAGAAATCCTTTTAGAGTATTTAACGCCGTCTTAAATTAGCTTAAGCGTTTCTTAGATAAACTTATTATTTGGGTATTTATTAACTATTATCTGTTTAATTAATTAATTAGTTATTTTAAGGATGTGCATCATAACGTCTTTAATAGAAGGGTTAAATAGCTTGGGGTAAAGTAGGGTTTGGTTATAGTAGGTATATACTTCTTCTTATACTAGTATATCTTACAAATATTAGATTAGGGTATTAGGTTTCTAACTTTAAACGCCTAGGCGATATATAATTAAGAATTAGAAATAGGATAGATATTTTAACTAGCGGGCTTAATAATAACTTAGCTGTTTTATAGTTATAAAATACTATAGATTCTTATAATTGCTAAGGACCTTAATTAGAAATTTAGCGCCTTCTAGTTTGGGTCGCCATTATTTAAAATATCTAATAATAGCTAATAATTCCTTATTGTAGATCTTATAGTTACATTTAGCTAGACTTAGTTGTTTTAAAAAGTATACTATAGGGTGCAGTACTCCTTCCTTATTATACTAAGATAGAATGCCTTTAGTAACGTAGTTGGATAAATCGGCTTCTATAACACTCTTTTAGTTTAGGTTAAAGTATTAAAGTATGGGTATAGTAGTAAACATAACTTTTAGATAGGCAAAGGCCTTCTTATATTCCTTATTAAAGATAAAGGCTTTATCCTTTTAGGTTAGAGCTATAAGGGGTAAAACTAGAGCGGAGAGGTTGTTAATAAACCATTAGTAGAAGTTAGTAAATCCTATAAAGGCTCTTATATTCTTAACATTCTTAGGTTCTTACTAGTTTATAATTACTTTAATCTTCTTTAGGTCTATTTATATGCTATCTATAGAAATAATAAGTCTAAGGTATAGGACTTCCATTTTATAGAATTTATATTTATCTATATCTAACTATAGACCAGCTCCACGCAGAGCTTTTAAGATAAGGTTAATATATTTCTTATATTTAGTTAGGTTATTACTATATACTAGAATGTTGTTAATATAAGCAGTACAGAAAATATCCAGGTAAGATTATAGAGTATTATTTATAAAGTGTTAAAACAAACTTAGGGTATTTATAAGGCTAAACAGGGTTACTAAGTATTTAAATAGTCCGTATCTAGTACGGAATGCGGTAAGCTATTTATCTCCTTTTATAATATAGAGGCGGTTAAATATATAGATAAGGTTAAGTTTCGTATAGTAGTAAGCCTTACTTAATTAGTTTAGTGTCTCTTAAATTAATAGAAGCGGGTACTAATTCTTAATAGTAATATCGTTAAGAGCTTAGTAGTCTATACAGAAGTGTAGACCGCTACTAGGCTTCTTAATAAAGATTATAGGTGCAGCTATAGGCAAAGAGCTTGCTTTAATAAATCCTTTACTTAGGTGTTTATCTAAGTACTTTTACAGTACTTTAAGTTTATTCTAGGACATTCCATATAGGGGTCTAAATCCTAGCCATTTTCCTTCTTTAAGTACGATCTTATAGTTATATAGTTGGTATTTTGCTAACTTATTAGCTTCCTTTTATAAGAATACCTCTAGGTGCTTATGGTAGCATACTAGTACTTTTATGGCAGGGTTAGTATGCTTCTTTAGTGCTAAGGCCTTCTTAATATCGGCTATTGTAACAGTAAAGATTATATATTCTAGTTTTCTGGCAAGTTGTGCTAATAGGGTAGCTCTAATTATATAGATATCTAAGGTATTAAGTAAGCTTAGATTATCCTTAGTTTCTTATATAGTTTTTTATTTAGGTTTAGATTTAGTATTAAGTATGGAGTTAGTATTAAATTTAGGTTTAGGTTCTTTAAGTATCCTTTTTATAGTAGAATACCAGTTCTTCTAGTACCTTTATATATTAAGCTTGGACTTCTACTTAGTTTAGGGCGGTACAGCAGTTAGGATCGGTTTATATGGTTTAGTATAGTTCTTAGGTTCTTAGTAGATATCGGTAGAAATCTCCTATTAGTAGAATTTAGTAGAATTCTTATATAGGTGGAATTAGGTAGACTTTTTGGGTATAGGGTAGATATTGGTGGAAATTTTAGACTAGTAGATTCTAGTAGATTTTTCAGATTTTAGTTTAGGGTCTAAGTAGTAAGTTATAAGGCACTTTTACTTGCAACAGGAGGTAGTAAATAGAATCTTAAGGTTATCTTAATTAATAGTTACCTTATATAGCTTTATCTAGGATTATCTAAGGATTACTAGATAACCTAGGGTAGTTATAAAGAGCTTAATTAATTCTTCGTGGTTTAGGTATTAAAGTCTTAGGGCCGCTATATAAGTAATATAGCCTAAAATAGTGCGTTTGCCATTAAATCCAAATACATTAATATGCCAGTTAAGGGGTGTTAGGGTAAATCTATTGTCTTACGCAAAGATCTTATTAATAAATCCTATGCCGCCAGCTTCTGTATTAATTAGGACTTAAGCGTTAGCCTATTAACCTTTCTACTAAAGACGGCAGTTAACGGTTATACTATAATCCTAAGAGTTAGGGTTTGCTATATCTAATATATTTAACAAGATCCTATAATATAGCTATCCCAAAGAGCGACTTAACTCTAGGATGTGCCTTTTAGTAGTAAGCGGGAAGAGGTTCCTCTAAAACATTAGTTATAACTTTATCCTTATAGGTGGTGCTTACTAAATACGGAGCTAGAACTAGGTAAAGATTAGAGGTAGTAGCTAGAAAATTAGTACGGTAAATAGCTGCTAGTGTTAACTATTTATAGATCTTTTTAGAAGGGGGTAGAGTAGTAGTTAAAGAAGTAGGAGCTACTTCTATATTTAAAGCAGAGGCCTAGCTTAGTGCGTTATTCCTATTTAGAGGACCCTAGTAGGGCGTATCCTGAGGTCCTAGTATTAATATCTATAGCGTCAGGGTGCTTAGGCTAGGACGATAACTTAGTAGACGTTTATGGTGTTATTATATTGTATTAAGGAGCGGGCTTTGGTATTAGGCGTAGTATATTATTATACTGTTTATTAATAATATTTACGTAGGCGTTAAGGGCTCTTAGTAGGTCTATACTAATTAGGGAGGTTTTTAGTTTAGGGCTTAAAGATTTAATAAGGCTGTTAATTAGTATGGAGTTATTTCAGCCTGTTTCTTTTACGTAATAATTAAATTTAGAGAAGTATACTAGGAAGCTTTTCTTTTCTTAAGTTATATAGTTATCTTTCTTTAAGCAGTAGCTTAGCGGTTTAGGTTACTATATATAGCTTCCAGAAGTACGACTAGGCTTTATACTAAGTTTGGCTAGAGAGGTTTAATAAGGTTAACTATATCTCCTCCTAGTCAACTTAGGGTGTAGTAGAGTTAGTTAGCTTTAGTTAGGTAACAGTTAGTATTACTAATTAGCTTATTTTTAAGCCGGCTTAAAAATAACCAAAGCTCTTATTGTTTGCTAGTAAATACTAAAGGGTCTAGTAGTTTTTCAGATTATTATAATGTGGTAGTTAGTTCTACTAATAGGACAATTATTGCTAGTTTAGGGCTTGTGTTCCGCGTATTAGCTTCTAGTAATAGTAATTAGTCTTAAGGGCTTAGCATAGGCGTCTTAAGGGTGCGGATTTCTTCTTAGAGGGCCTTAATTATTTTCTAGTACCGTGCTTCTTATTTAGCTTACTATTAAACCATAGCAGCTTAGTTTTATATAAGGGCGTCTATAAAGGACTTTTATATATCTACTAATTGTTTCTAGAGTGCAAATATAATGTTAGCGGCCGTTATAGGGGCTTTAAGATTGTTCTGCATTTTAAATAGGGCGGGGTAAAGTATAGGTTTTTAAGGTTTTAACGTAATGTAGTGTTACGGAGTAAGTATAAGTGGTAATAATATATAGCGAAGTAGATATTATTAAGCTATATATCTAAACTGTGTAATAAGATTAAGACGTTGCGTAAGGAGAGAAGGTAAAGAAACGAGAAGAAAGGGTATATATTATTAGTTTAGTTACTCAGTTAATGCATATATAGAGCAGAACAGGACTCAAGGAGCGATCCTAGCAGAACTTGGCGGAATTTAGTAGACTTTGGCAGAATATAGCAGAATGCGGCAGACTGCTATTAGATTGCCGTAGATTGCCAGCAAATTGCTATCGGGTTACCGTCTCGCGGTTAGTCTCTTCTTGCTGCGATGGTGGAAACAGGTAGATGTGTATAAGGTATTATAGAGGCGTCCCATAATATAGAGCTATAAGGGGTAAAACTAAAGTAGAGAAGTTATTAATAAACTATTAGTAGAAGTTAGTAAATCCTATAAAGGCTCTTACATCCTTAACATTTTTAGGTTCTTACTAGTTTATAATTACTTTAATCTTCTTTAGATCTATTTATATACCATCTATAGAAATAATAACTCTAAGGTATAAAACTTATATTTATTTATATTTATTTATAGACTAGCTTTATATAGGGCTTCTAGAATAAGGTTAATATATTTCTTATATTTAGCTAGGTTATTACTATATACTAGAATATTGTTAATATAAATAGTATAGAAAATATCCAGGTAAGGTTATAGGGTATTATTTATAAAGCATTAGAATAAATTTAGGGCATTTATAAGGCCAAACAGTGTTATTAAATATTTAAATAGTCTATATTTAGTACGGAATATAATAAGCTATTTATTTCCTTTTATAATATAGAGGCGGTTAAATATATAGATAAGGTTAAGTTTTATATAGTAGCGAGCCTTACTTAATTAGTTTAATATCTCTTAAATTAATAGAAGCAGATATTAATTCTTAATAGTAATAGCGTTAAGAGCTTAGTAGTCTATATAAAAGCGTAACCCGCCGCTAGGTTTCTTAATAAAGATTATAGGTATAGGTATAGGTAAAGAGCTTACTCTAATAAATTCTTTATCAAGGTATTCGTCTAAGTACTTCCGCAGCACTTAGAGTTTATTTTACAATATTCTATATAGGGGTCTAAATCCTAGCTATTTTCCTTCTTTAAGTATAATCTTATAGTTATATAGTTGGTGCTCTACTAACTTATTAGCCTTTTTTTTATAAAAATACTTCTAGATGTTTATAGTGGCATACTAGTACTTTTATAGTAGGGTTAGTATGCTTCTTTAATACTAGGGCCTTTTTAATATTAGCTATTATAATAGTAAAGATTCTATATTTAGGTTTCCTAGCAACTTATACTAATAGGGTAGCTCTAATTATATAAATATTTAAGGTATTAAGCAGGCTTAGGTTATTCTTAGTTTCTTATATAGTTTCTTATATAGTTTTAGATTTGGTATTAGGTATAGAGTTAGTATTAAATTTAGGTTTAGGTTCTTTAAGTATCATTTTTATAGTAGAATACTAGTTCTTCTAGTACTTTTATATATTAAGCTTAAGCTTCTGCTTAGTTTAGGATATAGTAGTTAAAGTTAGTTTATATAGTCTAGGGTAATTTCTAAGTTCTTAGTAGACGTTAGTAGAAATCTTATATTAGTGGAATTTAGTGGAATTCTTAGGTATAGGATGGACGTTAGTGGAAATTTTAGACTAGTAGATCTTAGCGGATTTTTTAAATTTTAGTTTAGGGTCTAAGTAGTAAGTTATAAGGCACTTTTACTTATAATAGGGGGCGGTAAATAGAAGCTTAAGGTTATTTTAATTAATGGTTACTTTATATAGCTTTATCTAGGGTTATTCAAGAATTACTAGGTAACCTAGAGTAGTTATAAAAAGCCTAATTAGTTCTTTATGGTTTAGGTATTAGAGTTTTAGAAATACTATATAGGTAATACAGCCTAAGATAGTGCGTTTACTATTAAATCTAAATATATTAATATGCTAGTTAAGGGGGGTTAGAGTAAAACCATTATCTTACATAAAGATCTTATTAATAAATCCTATATTACTGGCTTCTTTGTTAATTAGGGCTTAAGCACTAGCCTATTAATTATTCTGCCAAAGATAATAGTTAACGGTTATGCTGTAATTCTATAAGTTAGAGTTTATAATATTTAAAGTATTTAACAAGATTCTAAGGCTACGCTATTTTAAAGAGTAACTTAGCTCTAGGACCTTGTTTTTAGAGGTAATTAGCGTGGGGTTCCTATAGAATATTAGTTGTAACTTTATCCTTATAAGTAATGCCTACTGAATTTAAGGCTAAAACTAGGTAAAGATTAGGGATGGTAACTAGAGGATCGGTATAGTAAATAATTATTAGTATTAGCCGTTTATAGGTTATATTAGAGTATAGGGATAGAGTAGTATTTTAAAATAAAAGCCTTGCTTCCATATTTAAAGCAAAGGCTTAGCTTAATACATTAGTCTTATTTAGGGGACCTTAGTAGGGCATATTTTAGGGTCTCTATATTAATATCTATAGCGTTAGGGTGCTTAGACTAAGATAATAACTTAATAGATATTTATGGGTATCTGAATAAGGTTCTGTAATATAGTAGACACGGTTGCTTGTAACCAATTGGGTTGACCACGTAAGCTAAGCGAGCTCAGGAGATCCATCAAATTCCACCTATAGAAGTAGGAAAGGAAGAAAAGAAGAAAACGATTGAAACCCCCCCCCCAACCGTGATTCCAACAATGGGGTTGCTATATTATATTAAAAAGTGGGCTTTAGTATTAGGCGTAGTATATTATTATACTATTTATTAATAATATTTACGTAGGCGTTAAGGGCTTCTAGTAGGTTTACGCCTATTAAAGAGGTTTTTAGTTTAGTGCTTAGGGACTTAATAAGGCTGTTAATTAGTACAGAGTTATTCCAGCCTGTTTCTTTTATATAATGGTTAAATTTAGAGAAGTATACTAAGAAGCTTTTTGTTCCTTAGGCCATATAATTTATCTTTCTTTAAGTAGTAGCTTAGTAGTTTAGGTTACTATATATAGCTTTAAGAAGTATAACTAGACTTTATATAGAGTTTGGTTAAAGAGGTTTAATAAGGTTGGCTATATCTCCTCCTAGTTAACTTAGGGCGTAGTAAAGTTAGTTAGCTTTAGTTAGGCAGCGGTTAGTATTACTAGTTAGCTTATTTTTAAGCTAGCTTAGGAATAATTAGAGTTCTTATTATTTACTAGTAAATATTAAAGGGTCTAGTAGTTATTTAAGTTATTATAGTATAGTAGTTAGTTTAGGGTAAACAGCTACTCTAGGTTTAGGACCTTTATCTCACGTATTTATCTCTAGAGATAGTATTTAGTCTTAGGGCCCTAGTATAGGTATCTTAAGGGTATGGGTTTCTTTTTAGAGGTCCTTAATTATTTACTAGTGTTATACTTCTTATTTAGCTTATTATTAAGTTAAAATGGCTTAGTTTTATGCAAGGGCATCTATAAAGGACTTCTATATCTTTACTAATTATTTTTAGAGTATAGATATAATGCCAGCAGCTATTATAGGGGCTTTAGGGTTATTTTATATTTTAAAGGGTAGTATATAAGGTTAATATAACGTAGTATTATAGAGTAAGTATAAGCGGTAATAATATATAGCGAAGTAGATATTATTAAGCTATATATATAAACTATATAATAAAGTTAAGATGTTTTATAAGGAGAGAAGGTAAGAAATAGGGAGAAAGGGTATATATTATAAATTTAGTTGCTTGGTTAATATATATATAGAGCAGAATAGGATTTAAATAGTAGTCCCAATAGAACTTAGTAGGATTTAATAGACTTGGTAGAATATAGCAGAACATAGTAGATTGCCGCTAGATTGCTATTAGATTACTATAGATTGCTATTAAATTATTATTTCGCGGTTAGTCTCTTCTTGCTGCGTTGGTGGAAACAGGTAGATATATATAAGGTGTTACAGAGGTGTCCTATAATAGTTTTAATTAAGTTCCTAATATAACTTTCTAAAAATAGTTACTCTACTTAAGAAATTGGGTGCTAAAATTCTATATACTAAGTGTTTAGACATAACTTCTACTTATAAGTTAATTTGGAACCTATTTTAAACTAGTTAAAAATACATTTTAAATTTATTACAGCTTGCTTATATAAGAGTTGTCTTAATTAAAGCTACTTCTTTAATAATGGATTAGATAATACTAAGACTCCTACTAAGACCTCTAAAAAGGGTTTAAAGAAGTCTAGTTTAAAAAAAGGGTTAAAAGCTACAAAGAAAAAGGCTGCTAAAGCTGTTGGACCTATTAAGGATACTATAGCTATGTTTTAGTAGATAACCTAAAATCTAGTTTATAATATATTTATAATATATTACAAATAGAATCTTATAGATAGAGTTTGAACTTAAATTTTAATAGGGTTCTATACTACTTTAGAACGTGTTTATAATACATTAGGTAGTAAAAATAAAAGTTATTAGTTAAATTATAATATCTATTAAAATTTAATAACTTTAGCTCTTTCTAATAACTCCCTTTATATATTTTATAATTCTAATAATTTAATTATTACTTAATTATTACTTAAGGGAGAACCTAAGAAAGGAGCTCTTGCTACACCTAGCCTAAAAAGACCAAAACTAACCAAAAGAACCCTATAAAACTCCTAGAGAATTCCCCTAAGATATATACATCACAGGGAGGCACATATTAAATAATAGTCGTTCGCACTCGCGCGCAACTACCGGAACCACGCCTAGCAATAGCCCTCTATAATAAAAATAGGCAAATACTATACTATAAAGTGGAAATATCTCTATTAAAAAGGCATTTAATAAAATATAAGGCCTATTAGATATATTTAGTATCTAGAATTATAGGGGAGTAACTATTAGCTATAATAAACTAATATAGCTAGTAGAATGGCTCCGCTAGTCTAATAAACCTTAGGCACCCCTTTAGCAAACCCTTAATTAAATCCTCTAATGGCTAAGCAAAATTAAAAATAAATAAAAAACCCCTTTACTAGCGAACTAAACCTAGGCCGCCATAGCTATACTTCTATAGTATAGGGAATCTACCCCCCTTAAGATAATAACCGGGTATATAATTATAATATAACTAAATATAGAAAAAGTAAAGGGGCTTAGGGGATAATTAGAAATAGAAGTCCTTATAAAAGAGGCCTATAACGCTATTATAGTCTAATACCTTAGGAGCGGAGATATTAGAGTTACCTTAAAGGACTAATAGGCAAAGGAATAAGCTATAAGGGTAGGGAACAGGCTAGGAGAATATATTAGCATAAAAGTGCTTTATAAAGATTACTTAGTTAAAGTCCTAGTGGTTTCTATAAGCCTTAAGGTAGAAAAGGGACGCTAGGTAGATAATATAGCAACTATATAGGAGATATTAAAATAAGTAGAACGCCTTATACTGGGTCTTAAAATTACCTAAATCTAATAGCTTTAATAGAAAAATACAAACCAGGTATATAATAAGGATAATAAAAGGATATAAGGGTCGCTAAAAACTTACTAGGAAGACACTAAATAAATATATAGCTCCCTTATTATTAGCATATATATACTAGGAATATAAAAACTCCTTATTTAAAAACGAATAATTATAAATAGCCTTATATATAATGTAAGACTTTATAACTACGGACTATATCTAGAATAATATTATTACTGCGCATAATAGGGATATACAGTACCTCGTCAAAAGTCTCCGTGCTGAGCGTATTTTCAAGATAAAATCTATACCAAATTATTATATAACAACTACATTATTAATTTTAAAGCTTTAAAAAATATCTAAAATTCATAACATATATAAGCCTTAGCTATTATAACAATTTTTTAAAATTTAAAACCTATAACTCTTTTAGAAATCCTACTAATTCTCTTTTACAATCTATAATATTTAATATATATTTTCTATTACTATATATTAAAATTCTTTTTAAAAAATTTAATATCTTGTAAAGATTTATATTTATTACAACTCTTTTTAATTAAATTTTTATTTTAAAAGCGTAAAAGTTTATTATAAGATTATAAAGTTTAAATTTTTTATTTTATATAGAAAATTGTACTTTTTTCTACTTTTTTGATTTTATAACCTTATAATAATTTCTTACGTTTTTTAAATAAAAATTTAAATAACAAGATTTTTAGTAAAGATAAATTATTATAGCATATTAAATTTTCAAGAAATATTTTTAATATTTAGTAATAGAAAATATATGCTAAATATAGTGAGTTTTAGTAAGATATTAGTATAACACACAGGCTTTTGACAAGGGACTGTAAATGCTAAACTTTAAAAAAAAATTCGCAATTGCTCAAACATATATCTACGAAGAGCTTCCAATATTTTTTAAAGCTCTAGAATCAATTGCGTGGTTATTGCATAGCAATTTAGCAGGAAATGTCATTTTTTAGGTGGCCTTGGCACGGACACTTTTGACCAGGGACTGTATCTAATCCATATGCGTAGTATAGATGTGCTATAGCTACTATATAGGCCCCTATAATATAAGATACTACTTAAATTAAAACTAAATAAAATACGTAAACTGCCACTAAAGTATATATAAGGCGTAGGAGAGAGAAGACTGTATTAAATATAGGAGATAAAAGGCAAGGGCTTAATAGCTGCGGAAATAACTATACGCTAGGTTATATAAATAGAAATAATAGGTAATAAGCTAGGGGGATATAGGTGCCTTTCTAGCGTTTCCTATCTTTAATATTAGGAGGCTAGGCTAGCTATCCTAAGCCTTAACGGGCTAAAAGTGTTGGGAATGAGGCAAGTTGCCGTTACGTGTTGATATGGCCCTAGCGTAGTGAGGAACCTTAAGTTCCTCACCCCTTTCCTTATTCCTAACAAAAAGAAGAATAACTATTATACTATCTACAAACCGTAGCTACGTGATATCCCCTTGTGTAACCAACACTAATCAGTAGTTAACTTCACTATTATACTATAGAACAGCTAGGTATCACTAAGAAGAGATGAGCCACTATACTAGTGCTACTTGTGCTAGAGGAAGCTATCTTTTAAGGTTAGAACTAGTCCTAAACCTTAAATAGAACTCTTCCACAAATCTAAGAATCTAAAAGGCCAGAACTAGTCCTAAGCCTTTCTGAGATTACGGATTTTTGCGTCCATTATGCAGAACAACACGCTTTATAAGTCTTTGTAATTTAAGGCCAGAACTGGTCCTAAGCCCTATAATCGCAAATTCTTGTCACGAACGCGTACTAAACCACGAACGCGTACCAAACGATAATCCCTACACTAATAACACTTCCCTCCCTCTGAAAACATGGCTACGCCTACTTTAAATAACTGGAAAGACTCCTTACCACTAAGGGTAGCTAAGCACGCAAAACTTATTAATAAAGATTGGGACGAATTTGCCTTTAATATAATAACTTGTACCATAAAATAAGTTAACAGCTTTCTTCTACACTATATTATATTCTACCGAAATAGATGCTACGCCAATTTACAACTATAGGAGTATTTTAGGGAGGATTTTGTAGGATGGACTGCTAATACCTAGGCACTTAGCAACGTTAATATTGTTTAGAATTTTTAAGACTTCCTCTATAGGAATAGGGTATATGTTGCTGAGAACAGTAACCCAATTGCTAGTAATATTTAGGCTGTTATTACTAGTATAGAAGAACCAATATGGACGGAAGCTAAGATTATATATTAACTACGGAAACCTAAAAACAACCCATATTCTTTAGAAGGCAACTTTAATTCGTATTAAAACCCCTAGAACGCTGACCCCCCACCTAAAGCTGCTCTCCTACCTAGAGGTGCCCTCCTATTTAGAGTTGCTCCGCCTCTACCTCCTCCACTCCAGCCAACCGGTAAGTCTTTATTATGAGAAGTTACGAATCTGATAAAGGTATATTTGGACAAAGAGAAAAAGTTTAGAGGAGAACTGTATAATATGCTTAGAGTAAAACTATAGGTCTTTTATAACTGTTGCAATAAGGTCGGAATTTAACACTACCAGTACCATCACGCTTTCTCTATTATGTTAAAGGGATGGGCAGTAATATTCTATTACGACCATATTACGGGTAAAAACTATAGCTTTAATATAATGCTTTAGCTTACTAGAGCCCACTTTAAGACTAATAAGAATCGCCAACTTTATATATCTAAATAGCAAGAGACTATGTTCTAGAGAGTTATTACTTCCAACCCAATAAAGACTTGTTTAGAGTGCCTTTAACTACTCTTTAATAAACTCTAGAAAATCTAATGTGGCCTTACTAAAACTTACCAAAATAAGAACAGCCTAAGGGACTAGGTTATCTTAGCATACTATAGCGTTCCTAAGTGTAACTTGGCGCTATATAAACCTGCGGATATGTTTAAAGGAGTATATGCTAAGCTACACTCCGCTATAGGTACTGCGATGCGAACACAAGAATCTTAACAGCTTTATACCAAAAACCCTACCTAAATAAGTATTCCCGACTAATATAATCACAACTGGACTGATCAAATATATGGTGGCCGTGGTAGGGAATACAGAAGAGGGTACGATTAATGTTAACTATAAGGCAACCGTGGAGGTCCTTGTGGAGGTTTATTTTAAAGTAATCGCTAGAAGAAGTGCTATGTTTGTAAAAAGCTAAAGTGCTAGTTAACTAGACACTCCCTTAATAAGCAAAAAGAGGTATATAACAAGTTCCGTTAGAGTGCAAAAAATGTTGGAAATCGCGAGGTTATTGCGGCCTACTTTTAAAGCTTCCTAGTTCAATACAAAGGCGTAGAAGACCTTAAGGGTAAGGTTAATAAGGTTAAACAGCTCCTTATAGATATAGAAATTAAGGACTACTCTCCTAACTAATACTTTACTAAGTATGGTAAGGTAAATGGTATATAAACCGTCGCTATTCTTAATGACTAATCTATGCTCCATTTTATCACAAAGTTAGATATCTTTAACAAGCTAAAGGAGAGCTCTGTGTTTTCCTTTAACAATAGATACTCGGCGAACGTCTTCTATGGTATTATACCGGATATTAGAGCCGCAGGAGTATCTATAGTAGGAGAACCTTAAGTTTAAGCCCTTTAGCAACTTGATAGCTCTGTTTAGATTGACCAATCAACGGCAGGCCAATATACAATTTACTTTAGTAAAGGTACTGCGATCTCTCTTAGCATAATTAGGGTCTAAACCCCCTTAGGATATATTACTTTCTATATTGTTCCTACGAACACTCCATTTCTATTTTGCATTAAAGATATGGATAAGTTAGGCGTCAGGCTTAACAACCTTAAGAATATACTTATTTAGGGAGACAATTGGGTGCCTATTATACGCAAGTAGGGTCACCCCTAGTTGCTCCTTTATTAACTAGAAAAGAGTGTTGCTTAAAGCCACTTAACTAAGTTGGAATTACGCCAACTATACTATCGTTTTGGCCACCTATCCGTTTATTGATTACTTAGGGTTCTTTAGCAAGTAGGCCATAAAGTTAAGGTTAAGGCAATTAAGCATCTTATAAAGTACTGCCATTACTGCCAAATAAACTAGAAGTCCCTTGGCCGATTTAAGTTTACCCTTAAAGATAACTACAACTTTAACTTCTGTATTATTGTTGACGTTATATATCTTAATGGCAAGCTAGTACTCTAAGTTGTTAACTTCTTAACCTCCTTCTAAGCCGTATGATTCTTGAAGGATATGTTAGCTAGGAATATATAGGATACCCTTTAGTTATACTAAATTAATATCTACCTAGGACCCCCTAATTAAATTGTCTATAATATAGAAAAGAACTTCTTATCTATAGAGTTCCGATAATAGATAAAGGCAATAGCAATTAAGATTAAGGAAGTCCCTATTAAGGCGCATAATAGTATTGGAAAAGTGGAGTAATATTACGCGCTATTACGCCGCGTATATAAGATTATCTCTTTAGAACTAAAGAATGCTAGCGAAGAACTTACCTTGCAAATGGCTATTAAAGCTATTAACAATTCCGCTGGCCTAGATGGACTTGTACCTACATTACTAGTCTTTGGCGCCTACCCTTAAATAACTAATAATTCTCTACTATCTCCCTCCGTTGTGTAACGAGCCGAGGCTATTCGCAAGGCAATAAAGGAGGTATAACGTCTCTACGCTATACGCCAAGTCAACAACGTACTAGGAATAAGAAATGGCCTAAATACCTTAACTACGCTTAATCTGCCACTCTAGTCTAAGGTACGCGTATGGCGTAAAAAGGGAGGATGGTTAGGCCTATATTAACTTATTGCAATTAATAGCCAGACTTGCACTATTTAGATGCCTTATAGACCCACTTAATTCCGTTTAACTGTTATTAAGCCTTACTATAAAGATAATAGTTCTAAGCCTTTATAGGATACCCCAGAAGATGCCCTAAAGAAGAACCACGATTAATATACTCTAGAAGGCGACTACGATCCCAATACAATATTAGTAGATGCGCTATAACCACGACGCGGTAGAGGTCGCCTAAAGGGATTACGAAATTGCCAACATCTTATTAATTTTGAAGAGCAATTTATTACCGCCATTGAAAATAGAGTTAAGTTATTAATGGCCTTTATAACAGCTAAGGAGAAGGATAACTTTGAACTCGCAAAACAGCTCTGAAAGAAAGGTTGTATTATAACTCCAGGAGCTCCTTTCTAAGTATTTAATAAGCAGGAGATTGAGGGTCTTATCGCAAGAGGAGTCTTTAAATTTAAGAAGTATAACCCTACCAAGTTTAATGGAGTTTGTATCTTTAAGTTAAGAATAGTTAATGAAATTAAGGGCAAAGCTACTAACGCCCTATTTGAGAAATTAAGGCTTATTATCTAAGGCTACAACAACAATAGCAAGGAGGTAATTCTTATGTAGTCTCCTATAATTTAACGAGCTAGTTAGTGAGTTATTATTGCGCTAGCTCCCTCCTTGATAAAGAATAGAATAGCGGTTTATTTATAAGATATCACTTAAGCCTACACCTAATTAGAGACGCACCTTTAGTGCTTAATATTGGCATACCTTCTAGAGCAAATTCGCCACTAGTATCCTAAAGATACAATTATGGTTGTGCTTAAGCCATTATATAGGATCGTAGAGGCAGGAACTTACTGGTGGGCTACCTATAGTAAGCACTATAAAGAGAAGCTTTTAATAACTACTTCTATATTTAATCCCTGCTTCCTTATCACAACTATAGGAACTCTATTTGGAATTATTAGCATGCAAACTAATAATATAATTATCTTAGGAGACAACCAATTCTTAGCTCTTAAAGAAGATAAGCTAGTAAAGGCAAATCTTATAGCAAAGCTAAAGGAAAAGCTTAGTTTAATAATACCATTACTCTTTAATGGATGCATCCTCTCCCTAAATGAGGATTCTATTGCTCTGCGCTAGAAGGGTTAAGGCAAGAAGATTGACATTATTAACGCTAATTCTCTAAAGCAAGGATATGTGGAGCAACGCGCTTATAGAGCTTATGTTGCTTCTATCTGTTAACCTAAGGCTTTATTTGATCTCTCTATTGCCGCCTAACACTAGGAACTAACTAAGGATAATGTTTTTGCCCTAAATAAACGCCTTTCCTGGTAAATAAACTATCTTAACCGGGGCCTATATTATGTGCCTGTTAATCTTCCCACTGCTAAGCTCTTTGTATTTATTAATGGATTATTTATAAATAATAAAGATTTTAGCTCCTAGCTAGGATATAAGATTATCATTACAAACAAGTTTACTAAAGAGAATGACTTTATAATCCATGGCAACCTTATCCATTAGAGCTTAACTAAGAGCAAGCATATTACCCAAAGTGTTTTGGCGTCAGAGATATATAGAATGGTTAGCGGAGTTAATATAGTAATTGCAATTAGAACTACCCTAAAGATAATTATAGATTAACTCAAACTTCCTATTATCCCTATAATCGTATGCACCGACTTATATTCCCTCTACGAGTGTTTAGTTAAGCTCGGTACTATAAAGGAGAAGCGCCTTATAATTGATATTATAGCACTTTGGCAATCCTACAAGCGTTAAAAACTCTTTGAGATTTAATAGATTAATGGCCAAGATAACCCAGTAGATGCGATAACGAAGGCGAACCCAAACAAGGCACTAGAGACGTTTGTTAACACAAATACTCTATATATATAAGTTAAAGGTTGGGTTAAAAGGGAGTAGGAGTATAACATTCTGTTAACCCTAACTTAAACCAGCCAATTAGGATTTTCCATCCCTGGGATAGAAAATCGCTATTGGCTCGCTTACTACTAGCGCCTTAGCGGCCCACCCGTCTTTGCGTTATCCGCCAAATTCTGCCAACTGCCGCATTGTCGCATATTGTCGCATATTATTTGGTATTGTTGTACACTGTCTGGTATTGTCGCATCCTGTCTGTTTGTATATATGTAGATAGCAACCACAAAAAGAAGAGTTGCCAGTGTCGGGAATGAGGCAAGTTGCCGTCACGTGTTGATGTGGCCCTAGCGTGGTGAGGAACCTTAAGTTCCTCACCCCTTTCCTCATTCCTAACAAAAAGAAGAACAACCATCATACTATCTACGAACCGTAGCTACGTGATATCCCCTTGTGTAACCAACAAAAAGTAATACTATATAATATTACTAGACTAAATAGGGATATAAGGGTTATAGGGGATATAAGGGAGAGGACGCTCTATAGAAAGACTATTATAGATAGCTATAGTAAGCTTAAGACCAGGACAATTAAGAATTAGACTTAATGCGGTAAATGTAATATTTGTAGCTAACCTATAAAGGGCATATAGCTAACTAATAGGATTAGGGGAAGAACTGGGGATAATAATAGATTTAGATATAAAAGCGCTAGTAGAAATATAAGATACGGAAATAAAAAGCTCTATATAAAATAAGTAGCAACTAGGGTATAGATATAAGAGATGGAAGTTTTAAAAATCCTAAAAAAAGTAAAACTAGAAGAAGTAAGAAATAAAAAAGAGATAAAAGACCCTTACTGGGGGTCTACTACCTATCTGTTGTGTGGTATAACTACAGTAATACAAACTACTGTCTTATAAGGCCCCTACTAGATAGTCTAAACCTAAAGAAATATTATATCCTTGCTATATAAGAGCCGTATTATAATATCTATATATAATTAATATACTGCCCCTAAGGATTCTAGCTCCTATATAAACTGAACGCAGCTATATATATATGCTTTATAATTAGTAAGGCTATTAGCCTGTCCTTATAGTTATAGCAGGCAGTTAACTTAGATATTATAGTTATAACAATCCAGATATATAGGGGACTAGTATAAATTATTAATATATATAACCTTAGGGTTAAAGGGGTCCCATAAATAGAGAATATTATATTAGTAATAAGCTTACTAGAAACTAAAGGCATAGAGTTTATTCTACTAGGAGATATAAACCTCTACCACCCGCATTAAGGTGGTATTTATATTACTGCTAAATAATAGGCAGAGTGCCTACTAAGAGCTATAGATATTTACTAGGGCCTTAAGCTAGCCACCCTTCTAGAAGCAATTATATAGCAATAAGGTACTACCAAAAGTATAATTAATCTTATATTTATGGATAAAGGCCTATATTAGAGACTTAAAAGGTATAACTATAAAGAAGAATAGGCACTTACTTTAGACCATATCTCTATATAGATACAGCTAGATCTAAATATTAAGGCGTAATTAAAAAGCAAAAGATATATAATAAAAAAGCTTAAGATAAACAGTTTCCTTAAAATAGTTAAATAATAACTTTAAAACCTAGAAAAAATCTACTTAATACCAAACAAGCAAGGCTTATTAGCCACCCCTAAGGAAATTAACTAAAGACTTGAAAGAATCTGGGCAGTAATTAAAAATAGGCTAGAAGAGCACTGCCTAGTCTTAAAACTGGGCCCCTATACATAACATGTATAGTCTATATAATACGCAGTTTTTATTACTAGCTAATAATAAGCAAGAAGGAAATATATAAGTAGCTATAACTCTAAAAATAAGAGACAATATAAAGATACAAGAAACCAGTTAAAGAATACCCTTAAAAAAAGAAGCAAGAAATAACTAGAGACGGTTTATAAATAAGTATACTTTTAATTTAAGCTTCCCCTATAATAAGGGCCTTTAGGCTATAGTAAAATAGGTAAAGAAAAAGGTAGAGTGTTTAGTAGAAAACTTATACCTACCACCTCTATAAAGAGTAGGGGAATTATAGGCCACTAATAACAATAATAAGAAGGTAAAGATCCTTATAGAAAGGTTTTTCCCCTAACCAGCTCTAGCAGACCTTAGTAATATTATAGGTAAAATACTAGTAACTTACCTATAGGTTAACAGCAATATAATAATAAAGGAAATGGCCAGAACTATTAGCCGCCTTTTAAATAATATAGTACCAGGGCTAGATAGGATTCTAAATAAGGCCTTAAAGACCTATAGTCTACTTATAGCACTATAGCTTATAGATATAGCCAGAGTATGCTTTACCATAGGCTACTATCCGCAACTTGGAAGATTTATAACAATGGCTATTCTATAATAATAAAAAGGTAAAGTAGATTACTTAATTCTAGAAAGTTATTGCCCTATTACTTTAGAAAACACCCTTAGCAAGATCTTAAAAAGGGTAATAGCGGATATATAGTAGATACGGCTAAAAAATATACCCTACTATTATAAAGCCAAATAGGGGTAAGAAAGAACCGCTTAATACTATTAGTACTTACGCTACTTACTACTACTATTAAATCTGCATAGGCGATGCAAAGGGACTTTATAGTATTAATGCTTAGCCTAAATATTAGTATTGCCTATAATAATATACCCTATAAGCGCCTCCTATATATTCTTAGGGCAAAGGGCTTCCTAGAATAAATTATATAATTTATTTAAGGGTTTATAGGCTAGAAAGAAATATTACTAGTCTTTAGCAGATACTAGAGCCCCCCTATTGCAGTCGCAATAGGAATACTATAAGGATTACCCCTCTTGCCTATACTCTTCCTCTTCTTTATAAGCAACCTACTTAATTTCTTTAAGGAAGGGGCAACCTACTTAATTTCTTTAAGGAAGGAGCAACCTACTTAATTTCTTTAAGGAAGGGGCAACCTACTTAATTTCTTTAAGGAAGGAGCAACCTACTTAATTTCTTTAAGGAAGGGGCAACCTAGGGAATAGGTTTGTTAATAATATAAACCTAATTATATATAGGCTAACAGCCATAAAGAATTATAGAATACTAGAGAAAGCCTATAATATCTATATAGAGTAGGCAAGACAATATGGAGTCTAATTCTTACTAGAGAAATACCAGCTAATTTATTTTATAAGAAAACGCAACTAATCTATAGATCTTTAGCATATAATTTATATTTAAGGCTTTAGGGATTAACTAGTTTAAGGTTTAAGGGTATTAGGAGTATAGGTAGATAGTAAGCTCTAGTAGAGCGTATATACGTTATAATCGGCCTCTAAGGGCTAAGTATAGTATATTATAATATCCAAGATTATTAATTCTATATAGGGTCCATGCTTCTAGAGGTTACGCCTACTATATATAACAGTTATTCAGCCAACCATAATGTATAGATTTAGTATTTGGGCTATAGGAGAAACCAAAAAAGGCCCCCCTAAATTACCCCTTAAACTACCCTAAAAGGCCTAAGCAGCCTACCCCTAGAGTATAATAAGTGGGTATATGCAAATAGCTATAGCACTGCTTAAGAAGAAAGCTAATATCCCCCCCTATAATTATATATTAAAGCCACTATAATATAAAGGGTATAAAAGGAGCGCAACTCTAATATTATAAAGTATATTAAGACACGCCTAAATAAACTATAAAGGGACCCTTGGGTACCCTATAGGAGAGTAAACTAATAACCCTAAAGTAGGGAAGATATATTAAAGAAATAGGTAGAGAAAGCAGAAGAAGAATAGTGCTGTACTGGGGCCTAGGCCTATATAGAGGAGAAAAGGAGACGCGTAAGAAACTAGTAAAGATAATAGCAAGAGAGAGAAAGGAGCTAAAGTAGAGTATAAAAGAGTACTAGGAAACTATCTACCGTAATATAATACTAGTTAAACTAATATTAGAGAGGTATATAGGAGTTAAAAATATAAAGGCTAACTTAGGCAAGAGGAACCTAAGCTATAGGGGGTAAATACCTAAGGGCTCTAAGAAGGCCTAATAAAGGCAGAAAATATAATAGCAATACTCTTAAGAACAGAAATAATAGGACTAAAAGATTAGCTCTACTAGGTGGGTATCCTAGTAGGTAGCCTAAGATATAAATATAGCTAGCTAAGACAGACACTAAAATATATAATACTATTATACCTATTACACACTAACTAAGAAGTAATGCTTTTAGTAGCTAGCATAGAGAACTATAATATACTACTCTTAATATAAAAAGGTCTTAAGGCGGTTACCTAGTAGCTTATTAGCCAAAATATACTAAACTAGTTCTAGGTTATAAGGGAAATAGTAATAGAAGGCAAAGGGGTAAGTAATAGACGCCCCCTAATAACTCTACAGTAGTAGAGTAAAGTTTGCAATACTAGCGCCTCTATAGGCTTGTTATAACAGCAGTAGTTCCTAAAGAGGTTAAAAAGTAAGGCAGTAGAGCACTATAGGTAACCTACAGGCGATAAGTAGGCGAGTCCTAAAAGGCAGGGAGATGGATTATAGGGTTTTCTTAAATGGAGTTTTCTCACTGTATGTAAATAAGGAGTAGTCCGCATGGGCCCAACAGGGATCTGAATTAGACGTTAAGCAATAAATAATAATAATATATAAACTGTATAATAAAGTTAAGACGTTGCATAAGGAAAGAAAGTAAGGAAATGGGAAGAAAGGATATATATTATTAGTTTAATTACTTAATTAATATATACACGGAGTAGAGTAGGATTTAGTGGACTTGGCAAGATATAGCAAAATGTAGCAGATTGCCGTTAGATTGCCATATATTGCTAGTAAACTGCTATTAGATTGCTATCTTATAGTTAGTCTCTCTTTTTACTGCGTTAGTGGAAATAGGTAAATATATATAAGGTATTACGGGGGTATCCTATAACAGTACCACTTCTTTAAACTTAAGCTTTTATAAAATAGGGCTATAGTAGTTCTAGATAGAGTTTATAAAAGTCCTATAAAGTTAACGGGTTTCTATAAGGCCTTAATAAAGCCTTTCCATTTTATAAAGTATATATATTTACGCTTCCATTTATTATACTTAATATTATTAATTTTTTTAACAAAGTACTTATTTTTACTATCTACTTTAACTAGTAGAGGAGGGTCCTAGATCTATTTAGGCAGGGTATATAATATAGAGGCAGTAGGGTAGAGGATTAATATATAGAATATAGTGTGGATTTTAACCGTATTAGGGAGCTTTAGTTAGTAGGCATAAAGAAAGATAGCCTTCTTAACCCTATAAGGGCCAGCGTTCTTCTAATTAAGTTTCTTAATAGGTCGTTTTATATTTAGATTTCTTATATTTAGCCAAATAAAGTTACTAATTTAGTAGGCTAGTACTAGGATTTAGTTCTTATTTGCTACGGCTTTATAGACAGATTAGGCCTATATTATTTTGTTAATAAGAAACTCTTATAGTTCTTCCATCTTCTTTATAGATTTATTTGCTTCTATAATTTATAAGGCATAATAAGTAGGGTAAGGGACATTACTAAAGGATTTAAAACCTATTTGCAGGTGCTAGCTATAGTTAGCTAGGAATAGGGAGACCTTTATAGTTTCCAAGATAGAGTTATTTGCAGTAAACTTAGTAAATATAAGCTGGTCTATCTAGTCGTCTTATAAATGCAATATGTATATCCAAATATATTATTCTATTATAGTATTTATATATTCTATTTAACTGTCCGTTTTTAGGTAGTATACTATAAATAATAGTACTTTAATGTGGAGTTAGGTAGTTAGTTTTTTTAGAATATAGAGATAAACTAGCTACCTTTATTGGAGATAATTGTTTTAGGGAGTTAGGCAACCGGCTACTAGTAGATTATATATACATTTAAGGAGCTTAAGCTTAAGTTTATTACGGTTAGATATAACTAGGCGGTTTCTATTATATAAGCAGTCTCTATAAGCTTTCTATTTACTTAAAGAAATTTTTTTAAAGTATCTAATACCATTTTAGATTAGCTTAAGCGTCTCTTAGATAAACTTATTATTTAGATATTTATTAACTATTATCTATTTAATTCACTAATTAGTTATTTTAAGGATATATATTATAAGGTCTTTAATAGGAGGATTAAATATAGGGTAAAGTAGAGTTTAATTATAGTAAATATATACTTCTTTCTGCGCTAGTATATTTTATAAACATTAAGTTAGGGCATTAGGCTTCTAGCCTTAAATGCCTAAATAGTATATAATAGAGAATTAGAAACGGGATAGATATTCTAACCAGTAGGCCTAATAATAGCTTAGCTGTTTTATAGTTATAAAGTATTATAGGTTCTTATAATTACTAAAAACCTTAATTAGAAATCCGGTGCCTTCTAGTTTAGGTTACCATTGCTTAAAATATCTAATAATAGCTAATAGTTCCTTATTATAGATCTTATAATTATATTTAGCTAAACTTAGTTATTTTAAAAAGCATACTATAGGGTATAATACTCCTTTCTTATTATATTAAAATAGAATGCCTCTAGTAATATAGTTGAATAAGTTAGCTTCTATAATACTTACTTAGTTTAGATTAAAGTATTAGAGTATAGGTGTGGTAGTAAATATAATGTTTAGGTAAGCAAAAGCTTTTTTATATTATTTATTAAAGATAAAGGCTTTATTCTTTTAGGTTAAAGCTATAAGGGGTAAAACTAAGGCAGAGAAGTTATTAATAAACTATTAGTAAAAGTTAGCAAATCCTATAAAGGCTCTTACGTCCTTAATATTCTTAAATTTTTACTAGTTTATAATTACTTTAACCTTCTTTAGATCTATTTATATACTATTTATAAAGATAATAAGTCCAAAGTATATGACTTCTATTTTATACAATTCGCATTTATCTATATCTAATTATAGGCTAGCTCCACGCAGGGCTTCTAAGATAAGGTTAACGTATTTCTTATATTTAGGTAGGTTATTCCTATATACTAGGATATTATTAATATAAGCAGTATAGAAAATGTCTAGGTAAGGTTATAGGGTATTATTTATAAAGTGTTAAAATAAACTTGGAGTATTTATAAGGCCAAACGGCATTATTAAGTACTTAAATAGTCTATATCTAGTGCGAAATATAGTAAGCTATTTATCTTCTTTTATAATATAAAGGCGGTTAAATACGTAAATAAGGTTAAGTTTTATATAATAGCGAGCCTTACTTAATTAGTTTAGCGTCTTTTAAATTAATAAAAGCGGGTATTGGTTTTAATAGTAATAGTATTAAGAGCTTAGTAGTATGGTGGGGTAAGTTAGCCCACTATATTTAACATCTAGTTTGGGTATGGTTTTGGGAGAGTATAGGCCTCCTATAGGTATATTGATTGGCCCACGGCCTTAGAGTCTTTAATAACTTAAATAGGCATAACGGATATACAGTGGCTTCTTCTAATACACTCTTTTCTCCTTTTCTTACTAACTGCTTTCCTACTAATTTCTATTAACTGACTACAACTAACCGATAGACTAATAGTACCATAACTTCTTATCTAGAGAGAGACCTTCCCTCCTATATACTTTATAGCATTCTATATAGGGACGACAGCAAGCTCTTTAAATTAGAAGTCTAGCACTTTATATATAGGAGATACGCAGAAACGTGCTGCAGCTACAAAAGGACTAAAAACTGTTAAGTTAATGTTACTAAAAGCCGTTAAGTTACTAATAGGAGCGGAAATTTAAGTATGGAACTACTAGCGACGTACGCGCAGGCATTACTATTATTAAGATAAGTTAATAACACTTTTGGAGACTATTATCTAAGACCTATAGTAGATGGAATAGATAACTAGGAGTAGGAATATAAATATGGAGTATAATAGGATAGAGGATAAAAGATAAGGTTATAATGCATTAGGACCAGCAGAAAGAAGTCTTTAATTTTATATTTACTATATTTGCAACGGTCTATACAATTCTTCTTATATTTATACAAGCCTCCCTTAAATTTATAAGAGTAATGGTAATAGGATCGATAAATGGAATACTAGGGATGCTAGGCCTATTCTATAATAACAGCAGAGAAGGAAGCAGGCAGCCTATTAACCTATAAAGTTTTTTTAACCTAGAGGATGTGGTACCAGACCTAACTCCTATAATATCTAGAACTAATAACCTTTAATAGAGAGAGGATAAGAACTAGAAGGTTAACTTACCTATCCTAGGAAATACTACAAGTCCGTTGCCTTATAATAAACCTCTAATAAAATAAGATAAGGTATATGTTATAGCCCAGCCTATATTAGCTCTAGGGACTCTAGGGACTCCTTACTTTACAGGATAAAATATATTGCAATTTATTAAATAGGATAAGCGACTATGCATTTAATACTATATTATGGATAATAAGAAGCATTAAGGACTTTTAGAATATTGCGACTATTAAATAGAGACCTAGATCTAAAGCCTGCCTAAGTTTAATATTGGTAGATAGATGGAACTTATAAGAAAGCTCTGGATAGACTACTAAGGATATAACTACTTTTAACAAGTTAAGATAATAGAATTCTTAGAAGCTTATATACTGTAGTATAGGAACAACCTACCTAGTAGTATACGCAAGTATTATAGATAATTTACACTGATTTTCTAGAAGGTTACTAAGGTTAGTAATTTAGAAAACTGTAAATAAGGATACTGGTTTGCAAAAGGACTTCTATTTAAATATTAAAGATAGGAGCTAACCTGGATAGATAAGAGTTTTTTAACTTCTACCTGCTAAGGAGGGCTGTTAAAGATAGGCTTAATTTACATAAGGGCGCAGACTACTTATTAATAATAAACCCTAAGGAATAAGGTCTTTATTAGCTAGTTAGACAATTCCACAATTAGTAACTGGTTATATTAAACTAGAGAGATGCTGCTCTTCGGCCGCCTATAGTCTCTTAGCTAAATAGGTTAGTAAGTGCCTATTATTTAACCTAAGAGATAAACCCTAAGCTAGAGAATCTTACTAATTAACTCTAGAGGCTTAATCTAGGGACAGTTAAATTGGTAGGTGTTGCGTTCTTAATACTATTCCTTAATAAGATTCGCCAAGATCTAATATGGTATACGTAGTTCCTAAATAATATGTTAGTGCGTTAAGAATAAGTAGGGCCATAACTAGTAATAAATAATAACGGACTACTGCTATTCTATAAGGGGGCGTTATAAGAGCAATATAAGCTAGGCCTAGGAAGGTATAGAGGACTAGAAAGCCTTAATATATACTAAGCACTAGTTAAGACGTGCTATAGATATAGAGGCCCTTATTATTTTATTAACTAATGCCTAAAGCTCTAAGGACTAGTTAGCTGTAGGTTCCTATATATAAATAAAAATAACTAAATCTATACTAGAATATATAAGCGCCTAGGAAATCCACTCCTGTATTTACTGAGTAATAATTAAATTTATTTTCTTAAAGACTGGCTAAGGTAGAATGCAAATATTAATTCTAATGCGACGGCAATAGGCATTTAATTAAATGTGTCCTTAGTAGAGCTTATAGAAAGCAACAGCGCTAAAAGTAAAGAAGAGCTTAGCAAGTCCTAGGAAGATATATACTAAGTAGAGTTAGTATACGTTAATTTAGTAGGAGCAGTAACCTATTCGCAGCCTATAACGTGGTTATATAATCTTAGAAAACCGTAAGGGGATATAAGGGTAATAAAATCGCCTCTAAGACCAACTGGTTTATAACTGGCAACATCTTAAAATATATAACCAGGAGGACATGTCTAAATCGCACTATAACTATAATAGTAGATTCCTTAATTGCTGGGAAATAATAAGGAGGCTAATGAAATAGACTATACTAAATAGCTAAGAAGAGAAGCAGAGTAAGGGATAGATGCGATAATGACTACTAAAGCACCGCGACTAAAATTAGTTAGGATAATGGATATACTAAAAGGGAACATCCTAAGCCTAACTATAATGGCAGACAAGATCTTATTAAAAACTATTAAAGTTATTATTAGTAACTGCCTTATATATATACCTAAGGTCACAAAGTTATTCTTTAAGCCTCTCCTGCTATCTCTTATAGAGCCTTACTAATAAAAGCAAGAAGGTGTTAAAGCATCTATATTATTAGCGCACCTAACGTTTTATACTAACTAAGCTAGCCTAATAACTGCTAAGGTAGACCAGATTAAACAGGAAGTAGGATTTACCTAGTTTTGATAATAATGTCTAAAGGTAGAAGTATAGATAGGAGACAAAAGGACTAGGTATTTAATTAACTCTAAAGTAGAGCTTAACCTTATTAAGGAAAGTGTAGCTTTATAATACGGCTTGCTAATATTAAGTCTGCCCCTATAATTATAGGGCGTATATCTAATATCTACTAATAGGACTTAGTCTAAGTTTATTAGGTTAGTGTATGCGGCCCCTATAGTAATTGGTAACGTCTTAATATCTATAACTTTTATTGCTGTAGGAGAAATATTATATAAAGTAATATTTAGTAAGCTATAGTTAGTAAGGGCTAGATTAGCAATAAAGCAAACTATAATAGGCTAGGTATCTTACATTATTTAATTAGAAGATGGTAGAGTTAAAATAAGGTTCTTAACGTCCTATAAGGATGTAATATTCCTTAGACTAGATAAAGGAATTAGTATAGGCAGTAGTTTAGGAAATATATAACTAGTGTAACCGCTAGGATTATATCTGGGGTTACTTATAACCCAGTGTATTAGGATAAAAAGGATGCTAAGAATAGAGAGGACGGGGAGGAGGGAAATAAGGTGCGATTTTAATAAGGACGTTTACTATTTTAGATATCTGCTGGATATAGCTATTAATAGAAAGAAGAACATAACACTGGATAGAGAGCTTAATAATAAAACGTTAAAGGAAGTCCTAAAGAAGCACTTAGGAGGAAAGTAGAAGCCAGTATTTAAAGTAAAGGCTAGATCCCTTATATGTTAAATGTTAAAGATAATAGATCTATTTATAATATAAATAAAAAGGTATAGGAGCAAGGCCTAATAGAACGCTATAAGTGTAGCAACTGTATATAAATAAAAAGCGGATAAAGTCCGCCTAGTTAACTTATTAGCACTAGATAGAATAGTTATAGGAGGTATAATAGAGTGGCGAGAAGTAGCCCTGCGTTAATAAAAGGCGTCTATTTAAGGATTACCTCTTAGTCTATATAATTATTTCCTTAAGCCGCGATATACTAAGCTAGCCTATAGTGCATAACTAAAGCTAGAATAATTAGAGTGTATAATTATAGGAGATATTTAGCTAAGAGAATAAGAAATCTTTAAGGCCATATTGTTTAACTAAGAAAAAGCTCTAGTATGGGAGCTCTTTAAGATAGGTTGTGTTAATAGGGATATAACTCTACCATTAAAGATTAAGACTGTGCTGTATAAAATATAGTAAGTACTAAACTTTCCTATACTAAGGGCCCTATAAGAAAAGGTAATTAATATATTATAAGAACGACTAGCTTAAGGGACTCTAGAATATTATAAAAGCCTATATAGGAATCTATGGTTTCTTATAAGTAAAAAGGAACATAAGAAGTACTAACTAATTAATATAGTAATAAATATTAACTGAGTGACTATTAGGGATGCGAATCTACCGCTATGTGCTAATAAGTTCTCTAAGGAGTTTATAGGGTATAAGGTTATATCTGTAGTAAACTTCTTCTCTAGCTATAACTAATTAGAACTAGATATAGAAAGTAGGAACCTAATAGCCTTTGCAATACCTCTGAGACTTCTATAATAAATAATAGTACCTATAGAAGGCATGAATTTAGTAGCCCAGTTTATAAGGACAATTACTAAGATCCTAGAGCGATATATCCTATACTATACCTTGCCGTTTCTAAATAATATTACAGTAAAAGAACTATAGATAATATATAACAAAGAAGAAAGCTTTTTAGGCGTACGTAGATATATTTTAGAATATATTATATATCTAGATAGAGTACTTATAGATTTAGAACGAGCTAGGTATATAATCTTAGGCGCAAAGTCTTATTTCTGCAAAGATAAGATTATAGTAGTTGGCTACTACTATAATAGAAAAGGATGATATCCGGAAGAGTTAAAAGTTGTAAAAATTATTTACCGGAGAGACTGTAAAGATATTATATCTGCCTAAGTATTCCTAGGGTTTATTATATATTACTAAATATAAATAAAAGACTTTATAATAATAATAATAATAATTCATTGCTTAACGTCCGATTTGGATCCCTATTAGGCCTATACGGACTACTCCTTATATATATATAGGGAGAAAACTCTATATAAGAAAACCCTGTGATTTATCTCCCCGCCTTTTAGAACTCGCCTACACAGTGCTTTTTTTGCGAGGCGCCTGCAAGTCACCTATGGTACTCTACTACCTTACTTTTTGACCTCCTTAGGAACTACTGCTGCTGTAACAAGCCTACGGACGCACTAGTATCGTAAACTTAACTCTACTACTATAGAGTTATTAGGGGGCGCCTAGAGCTTGCCCCTTTACCTTCTGTTACCATTTTCTTTGCAACCCAGAACTGGTCTAGTATATTTTAGCTAATAAGCCACTAGGTAACCGCCTTAAGACATTTTTATATTAAGAGTAGTATATTATAGTTCTCTGTGCTAGCTACTAAGAGCATTAGTTCTCAGTTGGTGCGTAAGGGGCATAATAGTATTACGTGTTTTAGTGTCTGTTTTGGCCAGCTATATTTATATCTTAGGCTACCTACTAGAATACCTGCCCAGTAGAGCCAATCTTTTAGTCCTATTATTCCTGTTCTTAAGAGTATTACTATTATATTTTCTGCCTTTGTTAGGCCTTCTTAGAGCCCTTAGGTGTTTACCCTCTATAGTATTAACCATACTACGGCCTAGGTTCCTCTTGCCTAAGACAGCCTCTATACCTTTAACTTCTATACACCTCTCCAGTATTGGTCCAACCAGTACTATATTATAGTAGATAGTTTTATAATACTCTTTTATACTCTACTTTAGCTCCTTTATCTCTCTTACTATTATCTTTACTAGTCTCTTATACGTCTCCCTTCCTCCTTTATATAGGCCTATGCCCTAATATAGCACTATTTTTCTTCTACTTTTTCTACCTGTTTCTCTAATATATCTTCCCTATTTTAGGGTTGTTAGTTAGCTCTCCTATAGGGCACTCTAGGGTTCCTCCATAGTTTATTTAGGTGTAACTTAATATACTTTATAACACTAGAGTTGCGCTCCTTTTACACCCTTTATATTACAGCAGCTTTAATATATAATTATAGGGAGGGGATATTAGCTTCCTTCTTAAGTAGTGCTATAGCTATTTACTTATACCCGCCTATTATACTCTAGAGGCAGGCTATTTAGACCTTTTGGAGTAGTTTAAGGAATAATTTAGGGGGGCCTTTCTTAGTTTCTTCTATAGCCCAGATACTAAATCTATACATTATAGTTAGCCAGATAACTGCTATATATAGTAGGCGTGACCTCTAGAAGCATAGACCCTATATAGAATTAACGATTCTAAATATTATAATATATTACGCTTAGCCCTTACGGGCCACTTATAACGCATATACACTCCACTAGAGTTTAATATCTACCTATACTCCTAATACCCTTAGGCCTTAAACTGGTTGGCCCCTAAAGCCTTAGATATAGATTATATACTAGAGGTCTACAGGTTAGTTACGTTTTCTTATAAAGTAGATTAGCTGGTATTTCTCTAGTAAGAATTAGACTCCATATTTTCTTACCTATTTAATATAGGTATTATAGGCTTTCTCTAGTGTTCTATAGTTCTCTATAGCTATTAGCCCATATATAATTAGGTTTGTATTATTAATAAAGCCTATCCCCCAGGTTACCCCTTCCTTAAAGGACTTAAGTAGGTTACTTATAAAAAAAAGGAAGAGTATAGGTAAGAGGGGTAATCCTTATAGTATTCCTGTTATAACTACAATAGGGGGGCTCTAGTATCTACTAAAGACTAGCAATGTTTCTTTCTGGTCTATAAGCCCTTAAATAAACTATACAATCTATTCTAGGAAGCCCTTTACCTTAAGGATATATAGGAGGCGCTTATAGGGTACGTTGTTATAGGTACCACTAATATCTAGGCTAAGTATTAATACTATAAAGTCCCTCCGCATCGCCTATACAGATTTAATAGTAGTGGCAAATAACGTAAGTGTTAATAGTATTAAGCGGTTCTTTCTTGCCCCTATTTGACTTTACAGTAGTAAGGCATATTCCTTAGCCGTATTTGCTATATAGTCCACTATTACCCTTTTTAAGATCTTGCTAAGGGTGTTTTCTAAGGCAATAGGGCAGTAGCTTCCTAGGATTAAGTAGTCTACTTTACCTTCTTTTTATAGGACCACTGTTATTATAGATCTTCTAAGTCGTAGGTAGTAGCCTATAGTAAAGCATACTCTAGCTATATCTGCAAGCTAGGGTGCTATAAGTAGTCCATAGGTCTTTAAGGCCTTATTTAGTATCCTATCTAGTCCTAGTGCTATATTATTTAAAAGGCGGCTAATAGTTCTGGCCATTTCCTCTATTGTTATATCGCTATTAACCTATAGGCAAGTTACTAGTGTTTTACTTATAATATTACTAAGGTCTGCTAGAGCTAGTTAGGGGAAGAACCTTTCTATAAGGATCTTTGCCTTATTATTATTATTATTAGTGGCCTATAACTCCCCTACTCTTTATAGGGGTAGTAGGTATAGATTTTCTACTAGGCGCCCCGCCTTTTTTTTTATACCTATTTTACTATAGCCTAAAGGCCCTTATTATAGGGGAGACTTAGGTTAAAAGTGTACTTATTTATAAACCGTCTCTAGTTGTTCCTTGCTTCTTTTTTTAGGGTATTCTTTAACTGGTTTCTTATGTCTTTATATTATCTCTTATCTTTAGGGTTATGGCTACTTATATATTTCCTTTTTACTTATTGTTAGCTGGTAATAAAAACCGCATATTATGCGGACTATATGTATCCCGTATAGGGGCCCGGTTTTAAAATTAAGCAGTACTCTTTTAGCCCGTTTTTAATTGCTGCCTAAATCCTTTTTAGTTTTTAGTTAATTTCCTTAGGGGTAGCTAGTAAGCCTCGCTTATTTAGTATTAGATTAAAAAAATTTAGGTCTTAAAGTTATTATTTAACTATGCTAAGGAAGCTATCTATCTTAAGCTTCCTTATTATATATCTTTTGCTATTTAGTTACGCCTTAATATCTAGGTCTAGCTATATCTAAATAGGGATATAGTCTAAGGTGAGTGCCTATTCTTCTTTAGGGTTATATATTTTAAGTCTCTAGTATAGGCCTTCATCTATAAATATAAGGTTAATTATACTTCTAGTGGTGCCTTATTACTATATAATTACTCCTAGGGGGGTAGCTAGTTTAAAGCCCTAGATATCTATAGCTCTTAGTAGGCACTCTGCCTATTATTTAGTAGCAACATAAATACCCCCCCACCATAGGTGGTGGAGGTTTATGTCTCCTAACAGGATAGACTCCATACCTTTAGTTTCTAGTAAGCTTATTACTAATATAATATTCTCTATTTATAGGACCCCTTTAACCCTAGGGTTGTATACATTAATAATTTATACTGGACCCCTATATGTCTAAATTATTATAACTGTAATATTTAGGTTAACTGCCTGCCATAACTATAAGGATAGGCTAATAGCCTTGCTAATTATAAAGTACACGCGTGTAGCTGCTTTTAGTTTATATAGGAGCTAAAATTCTTAGGGGCAGTATGTTAATTGTGTGTAGTTATTATAATATGGCTCTTATATAGCAAGGATATAGTATTTCTCTAGGTCTAGATTGTTTGGTAGGGGCCTTATAAGATAGTGGTTTATATTACTACAGTTATACTATATAATAGATAGGTAGCGGACCCCTAGTAAGGGTCCTTTATCTCTTCTTTATTCCTTACTTCTTCTATTTCCACTTTCTCTAGGATTTTTAGAACTTCTGTCTCTTATATTTGCACCCTAGTTCCTGCTTATTTTATATAGAGCTTTTTATTTCTATATCTTATATTCCTACTAGCGCTTCTATATCTAAATCTATTATTATCTTTAGCTCTTCCCCTAATCTTACTAGTTAGCTATATGCCCTTTATAAGTTGGCTGCAAATATTATATTTGCCGTATTAAGTCTAATTCTTAATTATCCTGGTCTTAAGCTTACTATAGCTGTCTATAGAGGTCTTCTTACAGGGCATCCTCTCCCTTATATCCCCTATAACCCTTATATCCCTATTTAGTCTAGTAATATCGTACGGCGTTACTTCTAGCCTATTAAGGCTTAGGATAGCTAGCCTAGCCCCCCAGTATTAAAGATAGAAAATGCTAGGAAGGAACCTATGTCCCCCTAGCTTATTACCTATTGTTTCTATTTATATAACCCAGTATGCAGTTATTCCCATAGCTGTTAAGCTCTTGCCTTCCATCTTCTGTATTTAATATAGTCTTCTCTCTCCTACACCTTATATATGCTTTAGTGGCAGTTTACACATTTTATTTAGTCTTAATTTAAGCAATATCTTATATTATAGGGGCCTATATAGTGGCCGCAGCATACCTATACTGCGCATATAGATTAGGTATATTTCTATTATACGCAGTAATAGTATTATTTTAGGCGTAGTCTATAGTTATAGAGCCTTGTGTTATATATAAGGCCGTTTATAATTATTCCTTTTTAGATAAGGAGTTTTTGCATTCCTAGTATAAGTGTACTAATAATAAGGGAGCTATATATTTAACTAGTGTCTCCCTAGCAAGTCTCTAGCGACCCTTATATTCTCTTATTATTCTTATTATTTACTTAGTTTATATTTTCCTATTAAAGCTATTAGATTTAGGTAATTTTAAATTCTAGTATAAGGCGTTCTGTTTGTCTTACTATCTTCTATATAATTGCTATATTATCTACCTAGCGTCCCTTTTCTACCCTAAAGCTTATAGGGACCACTAGGACTTTAACTAGGTAATCTTTATAGAGTACTTTTATGCTAATGCGTTCTTCTAGCCTATTCCTTGCCCTTATAGCTTGTTCCTTTAACTATTAGTCCTTTAAGGTAACTCTAATATCTCTACTCCTAAGGTATTAAACTATAACAGCGTTATAGACCTCTTTATAGATTTCTATAAGGACTTCTGTTTCTAATTATCCCCTAAGCCCCTCTACTTTTTTTATATTTAGTTATATTATAGTTATATACCCGGTTATTGTCTTAAGGGGGGTAGGTTTCCTATACTATAGAAATATAGCTATGGCGACCTAGGTGCGGTTCGCCAGTAAGGGGGGGTTTTATTTATTTTTAATTTTATTTAGCTGTTAGAGGATTTAATTAAGGGTTTGCTAGAGGGGCGCCTAAGGTTTGCTAGACTGGCAGAGCCATTCTACTAGCTATATTAGTTTATTATAGCTAACAGTTGCTCCCCTATAATTCTAGATACTAAATGCGTCCAATAGGCTTTATATTTTGTCAGATACCTTCTTAATAAAGGTATTTCCGCTTTATAGTGTGGTATTCGCCAATCTTTATTGTGGAGGGCTATTGCTGGGTATGGTTTTAGCGGTTACACGCAAGTGCGAACCACTGTTATTTAACGTGTGCCTCCCCTACAATGCATGCATCTTAGGGGGGTTCTCTAGGTGTTTTTTAGGGATTTTTTGGTTGGTTTTAGTCTTTTAGGCCGGGTGCAGCAAGAGCTTCTAATTATGGTTAATAAACTTATTAACTAAGGATAATCTAAGCCTACTTAATAGACTTTGTAATAAAGGCAGAGCCAATCTTCTAACTGCTATAAATAAATGTTTTGTTTATATAGGATATAGAGCAGATAACCGCTATAAAGACTTTAAAGTATATAATTACTACCGTACCTGTATTGGTTTAACTAGATTATAGTAAGGGGATTAGGCTAATTATTCTTGCTATTAATAGATATAAGAATAGATAGGGATATAGTCTTATATAACTAGATATATAAGGTCGTTACCACCTATATTAATATTAGAGTGGCATCTGGTCTTAAGCGGAGCAAAAGTGTAATTTAGGAAAGCTTAAATGTTAGGCATTGCTGTATGTATTAAAGAAGTATTAAGTATACCTATATGGCGTCCGCTTTATAGTTAAGACAGATATAAATACCTTAGTTATATAACTAAATTGTGCTGCTGCCAATTTACTAGGAGCCTTAATAATATAATAGTTAGCATAGATCCAGCTATAGGACTTTAATGTTAGATATATGCTAGGGAAGAAGAATAGCCTAGCTAATAGGCTGTTATAATAACTACTAAATAGTAAATGGCCTGACGAACCGACTAAGAATATTAAAGATTTTATTAACTATAAGCTAAGTGCTTTAGAATATATAGTTAGCCTAGTTAAAATAGAGGTGGATCTGTTACTAGAGGACTTATATTTAGAGGAATCTTAAAAGATTGTAAAATAGCTGGTAACCTTATAATATTTAGAAGAAATAAATACTAAAGAATTTAAAAGATTTAAATGGCATGCACTGAAGTTCCTAGTATATAATTAACAGTTCTTCCACTAATAGTTAAAAAATGTGCTAATATAGAGGGTAATTAATAATAAGAATACCTAGTAAGAGATTATTAAGAGCCTTTATAATTAGAGTGGATATTATAAATAAGAAGATACGTATTAGAGCCTTAAATTAATATTAGTGGCTAGGACTATAGGATTAGATATTATAGCATATTAAGTTATGCCTATAATGCTAGGAGTAGTAGTTAGGATAGGAAGAAGAAGCAATACACCCTATATAGGAGTCTACTTTATGGCAATAAGTAATAGTAGATATTATGTTTATAGTAATAACCCATCTTAGATTCCAATACCTAGCTACTGCTTAAAAATATATATCTAGATAGGTGGAAGCTTAAGCTCTTTAGAAAAAGAATAGAAAAAGCATAGCAAAGTTCCTTTATAAAGACATTATCTATAGATAGAAAGTATTCAGATAGCTTTCTATAAATAGTAGTAGAGAAAATACTAATATAACCGCTGCGCTCGCGGAGCTCTATAATATTAAAAGAGTTATAGCTTCTATATATCACCTATAGGGATAAGGCTTAATAGAGCGAGGGTATAAGCCTATAGTAGACACTTTGGCAAAGATAGATGGCTTATAGCTAGATAATCTCTATACTATTTTATGGGCAGATAGAATAACTATTAAGCGGCCTATAGGAATAATGCTAGTAAGAGTTATATATGGATATAAGCATGTCCTTCCCATTAAACTCTATATACCCACTTAGTAAACACTACCTTGGCAAACAGTTTAGACCACTATAAAGCTACTAGCACTCTATATAAAGTAGTTTAACTAAAGAGACGCAGATATAAAAGAGGCTATTATGCATATAAGACAACTAAGGGTAGTAAATAAGGAGTACTTTAATAATACCCATTATATTTACTAGGATGGATTTAAAGTTAGAGATATAGTTATGCATTATAATACGCAGCCTAAGTTAGATTATTTTAGTAGTTATAAGTTATATCTAAAATAGCTAGGCCCGTTTTATATATATAAGAGCCACCTATATAAAGGATAGTACTTAATTAAGAATCTTAATAGTATACTATTTTGCAACTAAACTCCAGGGAATAGATTAAAGAAGTTCTACTAGTAATAGGTATCTAAAGTCTACTAAAAAGACCGGCTTAACTAGTTAGGCAGAACTATACTATAAGAAATAACAGCAGAGCTAGAGTCTAAGAAACATATTATATAAAATCCACCTATATCGCAACACCGCGTAGTTTAAGAAGTACGCGTCCTAGAAAGATTGTTTAATAGAGTTAAGTATAAAATATTTAACTAGGGGACAGTTAATGTCACGGGACTGCCCGCGACACGCGCTACGCTAGACGCGTAGCTTTCCTTTCCTTGTTTAATATCGCTCGGCAGATAGTTTATCCGCCCCGATTGCCCCTATATAGATTCAGCCGCTTACCTCAGCAGGCTCAGACGTGATTCTGTTGGTGCGGATTTTTAATCGGTCCGCAAGCTGACTAACTACATTTGTGCGAAACCACCAGAATTACGTCTGAGCCATATTTCCAACGTTTCTTAGTTTTTCAGCAATATCCGCGTTGCGGAGGTTGCGGATATTAAAATAACTTAACACTAGTATTTTATATCCTTCCCTAAAGTTGATCGATTATATAACAGAATGTAGGCTTTTAGAATATATTATTTTTATTACTTAGGTATTTTTAGGTCTTGTGATCATTTTTATTAAAAAAAAAACGCGTTGTTAGCAATTCTGCGACCATATATAACTTTATTAAACGCTAGCTAATATATATAAAACCCGTATAGATCCATAATAGCCACTTTAAAGAACCCATTATAGCCTGGCGGATATATAGCGTCCGCGTTGTAGTGTATAATACCTACTGAAACCTTATTGTGTGCCAACTATTAAGTTACGGATATCCAAGCAAATCTACTATATGCCGGCACCAAAACCCACTAGGCGGAGAGGGAGGAAGTTAAATAAGGTGCTAGAGCAGCCGCGGCCGCATTGGGTGTTGGATAATCGGACTTGGAGGAGTTGTAGAACGGACCAGAAGCGACGGCTATGGGACCTTTAAGATCAGCTTCTTGCGCTTCGCGGAGAGAGCAAGGCCCGGCAGCTAAGCAAGGTTGACGAGGCTATTGCTTTTTTATATCCGTATTACAGACGTGCGGAGCAGCTTGAAGCCCTTAGGTGGCTGCTGTTTAAGAAAAAAGATATAATACTTATTGCAAAAACTTCATTTGGCAAGAGCATGATAATGCAAGCAATGCCATGTCTTGTTCGGGCCTCAGTAGTAATTATTATCTTACCACTTAATGCGATCGGTGTGGAGCAGAAGGTAAAGATTGAGGAGCTTTCTAGAACAAGATGGATATCCGCAGTCTCCATAATCGCATTACGGATTTCCTCGTCTCCTAAAAGGGTAGCAATAAGCCTCTTTGCCCTCTTCTTTTTGGCCTTCTTTTTTTGCACCTTATCTGTTTTTACGCCTTCTCTTTTATTAGTATTAAGCTGTAGCCACGCCAAAGAAAGGTTACCAAAGGACCATTGCCAGTCCCGTAAATGCTCTGAAATAACTCCAACTTTCTCTTCCTTTGTTACCGGGCGCGATATCCGCTCGGCGGATACTCCAGTTGGTATTTAGATAGGCGTCCGCCGGTTAACTAATGTTGTGTTTATAGAGGGGGTGGGCAATTTAATTATTAACATATTACCCATTCGGCGGCGCTTTCTGCTTGACATCGCGGGGGCTAATGGGGTAGATATATTAATCGATTATAGAGCTGCTTCTGCGGATCAATTTGACGGTATTTCTAAGATAATAGCTGTTGTGGGAGGGTAGATTAATTTCGTTGAAGAAGGTAACTGCTCTACATACAAAACAAGTCGCATCGCTTAAGAAACCTTGGAAAAGTCTCTCAGACCATAGAATCAACTTTTTGACAAAAAAGGTTAGCGATATCCGCTTGCGGATATATGTATGTCCGCTAATTGATTCTATGGTCTGAGCTTGCTGAGGTAATTCAGCCGCAGTTGCATTCCTGTCGAACTCTCCAGCAATCCTCTTGAGTTTCCACGACAGCCGTACGTAGCTATCAATTCCACGAATCTGATGCTTGTTCATCTAGTGTTCGCATGCAATACTTCGTCATCGTGACAGTTAAGTTCTAAGGTGGGGAAGGGGACGTAAATAACAACTATATAGCCTATTTATTTATTTGCTATATTTCCTAAAGCTCTTTCTATTTCTTATATGCTTTTTTTAGTTATAGAAATCTAATACATATTAATAGTGAGGTAGGGGCAGAAGAATGTTTGCGTATAAATACCTAGATTTGTTTACTATAAAGATATTAGTTTTACTTACCGCCCTTATTAACCCAATAGCAATTTTCTATACTAAGTATAGAAAATTATAATTGGTCTATTTAACGATTAGAACTAGCAGAACACCATACCACTACCTAGATTTAGTAGACCATTATAATTAGGAAACCCTATTTAGAAATTTACCTTCTCGCCCTTAAATCTTAAAGATAGTTATAATTAGCTAAAGCGTAAACCAAGCAGAATTAACAATAGCATATTTATTATGTCTTTATTAAGCAGACCATTTGTACTATATAAAGGAGCTAAGCGCTAGATTAGTAATGTCCTTATAGAAGTTAGAGGCTTCGCAGTTAATTAGTATCGCGTAGTGCTCATCTAAACCTATAACAAAATTTTGCTCTCTTAGGAAAACTACGCAGATACTACTAGTGTAGTAGTTAATTTTATTAATAACAATAGTAGGCTGCAGGTATCTCTAGGAAAGGACACGTTTATATTAATCTTTAGGGATATCTCTAATATTAGCAAAATAGTTAAAGATTAGAGAAACCAGTAATAAAGCTAGAGAGACTATCTAAAAGGCCTAGGGATAAGATGTCCTTAACGGACTGCTTAAATACGTAGTCTCCTATAACTTCCTCTCCGCTATCTAAAAGCTTATAGCCTATCTACTTTCTAAAGTCATAGCAAGAGTTAATAAAGCGCTAATTAAAAGGCTTGATTATCTAGGACGCGGCATTAAGACTACCACTTAACTACAGCTAGCTAATTTTACGCTCGCGCCTATAAAGTTAGGAAGGGCAATATTAGACTAGGTAGTAAATAAGTATAGTTTAAAGAGACACTTAACTGGCTTCCTTATTCTAAATAAGGACCTACTACTAAGAAGTGGGAGATTAACCATAGTAGGGCTAGAAGTTACTAATATTGGAATTAAATAAGCAGGAGAGAGCTTAGCTCTTATACTGCGAATATATTTACAATATACTTCCAATATAATAAATCTATTAACTTTTTAGCCGTTAACACCTGTTTAAGGAGGAGGTATTAGTATTATACCAAGTCTGTCCTAACAAGAATCACCTATATTAGTTAACTTGCCTTTATTATCTATAAATAAAAGCATTCTTGTAGCTGGAACGCCTACTAGCTTGCCCTTATAGCTACCTATATCCTCTTTAAGAAGGAATCTAAAAAGAGGGCTTATAGTTGCTTACCTAGAAGTAAGAAGGCTAGGAGTAGAATTAATGTTTAATAAAAACGTTATTAAGCTAGGAGATAATAAGGAATACATTAAGGAGGCCATAGACGCTATAGTAATACTCTATATAAAACAAGGATATAACTGCAAGGATAACATACCAGCTTATCTTAAGGCGTCCTTAAACTAAACTGCTAAAATTAAACTAACTAAGGTTATAAAGCTCTTGCGTAGTTAGTATAGGGCGGCTAGTTTTAACCTAAAGATATAAGGTCTGCTAGATATATATATAAGCTATAAGAGGATGTATAGGCTTAGTAATAAAGGTCTAGATTATACCGCGCTATGTTATAGACTTCATTTAATATATTACGCTTATAACTACCTTAGCACTATAAAGATAGATCCTACTATATACTCCTAGTTCTAAAAAGCTTATAGGCCTTTAATTCCATCTAACTCCTTAAAACTATATAAGTTTATTTATAACTTAGTACTAAGGTTTTCCTACAACAGAGAGGCTTTACTTAATTAGATGCTATTATTAGATAACTAAGATATATAAAAGCAAGAATGGTCCGTAGTTTTAAATATATTTAGATAGTAGTGGGATTCTAGCATCTTAGAAATAATTAATAAGGAAATGCGTATGTACCGCTATTATTAGCATCTAATTAATAGGCGGCTAAATTATAGCTAGTTAAGAATAATGGTCTACGGTCTCTGCTAGTAGCTAATAAAACAAGATCCTAAGTACTACTATCTCTACTGCGCTCTTAGGCCTAAATAGCTAGTGGCAACTTATCTCCTATCCCTATTATTCAAAGTTTATAGTTAAGGGAGACTCTATAGCTCTCTATTATATTAATATAAACATTCCTTCTCTTATAGAGAGCGGATGTAGTGCTAATATAATTTAAGAAAGCGTTTCTCTAGATAATAAGACTAAGGATAATTACATAATTATTCTGCCTGGCATATATTATTACTTAGAGTTATAGTAGGTAGATTTTAAAGTATAAGGATTAACTAAAGGCAATAGATTTATATATAAGATCTTAAATTAGGACTAGACCACTAAAGATATAGAAAAATACGCGACTAACTAGGTAGTTTAGCTGTGTAAAAAAAAGAGATATATATATATAACTATACTATACCTTCCTTATAGGGCAAAAGGACCTTTAACTAGGACCTAGTAAACAATACTACTATAGTTTATTAGCGTTTAGGACGATTATAATAACCTTAAGGTTATAGAAGGAGCAACCTAGGTAGAGCTGGCAAATGCTTACCAAGACTTAAAAGCGCCGCCCTATACACCATTTAGATATACCAACCTTTATGGCGTAACCCCATATCGCTTTCCTGTAGTAGTTAAACTTATGGCTACTAGCGCCTTATCTAACGCCCTTTTAGGTAGATAATAATAGGACTCTCTAGTGGTAATCTAAGATTATAATCTTCTTCTAACTGGTAATTAGAATAAAGTTATAAAATAGATGCATTCCTATTGTCTTAAAGCTGTTAAAAACTATAAGGATATGTTTTAGATTATACGTATAGCTAAGATAGAGCGCTTTAACAGCCGCTTATACTTCTACTATATTAATAATAGAATCAATCCTTTAACTGTTGTGGTAGATCTAAGTAGGGTGCCCCCTATTATTATAGAAGGACAAAGTTATATAGAGTTGCCTAAAGAGTTATGGGACAGAACTAAGTAAACAGAAAGATGTAAAAGAGCGAGGTTATTTAAAAGCTGTCTGTTTAATATTGCTTATACTACCTAACTAGGTAAATAAAAGCAGTTTTATTTAACCAGAATAGAGTCTTCTTACTCGCCATCTTGGGTTTATAGCAAGGGTAAGGAGCGCATGCGGTTACCTGCTGCGCCTTTATTTTAAAGATAGGGAGTTTTAGAGTCTTAGAGGTTATTAGAGGACAATAACTTAGGTGGGGGAGGTATATAGTACGGTAAGTTGGCCCACTATATTTAATATCTAATTTGGGTATGGTTTTGGGAGAGTATAGGCCTCCTATAGGCATATAGATTAGCCCACGGCCTTAAAGTCTTTAACAACTCGGATAGGCACGACGGATATACAGTGGCTTTTTCTAATACACTCTTTTCTCCTCTTCTTACTAACTGCTTTTCCACTAATTTCTACTAACTGACTATAACTAACCGACAGACTAACAGTACTGTAACTTCTTGTTTAGAGAGAGACCTTCCCTCCCATAGTAGTCTATATAGAAGCGTATGCTACTACTAGGTTTCTTAGCGAAGATTATAGCTATAGCTATAGGCAAAGAGCTTACTCTAATAAATCCTTTACTTACGTATTTGTCTAAATACTTCTATAGTATTTTAAGTTTATTTTAAGACATTTTATATAGGGATTTAAATCCTAGCTATTTTCCTTCTTTAAGTACGATCCCATAGTTATATAATTAGTACTTTACTAACTTATTAGCTTTCTTTTATAAGAATACCTCTAGGTATTTATAGTAGTATACTAGTACTTTTATAGTAGAGTTAGTGTACTTCTTTAGTGCTAAGGCCTTTTTAATATTAGCTATTGTAATAGTAAAGATTATATATTTAGGATTTTTAGTAAGTTATACTAATAGGGTACCCATAATGTTTTAGTTTTTATAAATTTAACTAATACTACCTCGCTAGCTAGGTGGCTGCTAGTACGGTATATTGCCTAGCAAGGAACCCAGAAAATCACATTATATTTACTACTTATTTTTATAAGGCCCTCGCCATACTACAATTCTGTTAGCCTTGTTGTAGGCCCTTATAACTTTATATATATCTATCTCTTTGCGTTTCTGGGCCTTAACTACCTTATTAGCAGCCCTTTTCTTAAGCTTCTTTAGCTTCTCTTATACATCCTACAACACTAAGAGTTTGGAATTCTCTACAATATTGCGCCCATCTTATATATAAAGTACGCCTTCTATTTAAAGTAACTGCCAAATATCCTTTTGCATATCCTTACACTTCTACGCTGTAGTAGTAGTACGTAATAAGTCTCTATGTGCAGCCTTAGCTGCAACCGCAATTACTAGGCTACTATATATAAACTTTTCGTGTAGAATATACTATATATCCTCGTCCTCCTCCTAATCTAGCAGATTAGCTAGTACTGCAAGCGTATGCGCACAAGCTGGTGTCTCTAGAAGGTGATTTTCTATAGAACCTTATCTATAGGCGTTGTTACCTATAGTAATGGCTTTTAAATTTAGCTAAGCACAACAGCGGGATTAAAAGGAATTAGCCCTAATTTTGCCCAGGCGCTTAGAACTATGCTTCTCTTAAATGTGTTAAGGCGAACTTTATATAGAGCTTATAGAAACTCTATCTTATTAAAATCTATGCAGCTATTTTAAAAGGCCCTAGCTATAGCTTACCCGTACCAGTGCTTATATAGCTAGAAAACTATAGTATTAAGAGGCTAATAGATATACGTTATATACAGAATTGTAGTAAATAAGACAATTAGATGGTCGTTATAGAACTATATAAATTGCCTAGAAAAATGGCTAGTGTGGCCATCTAGAATAATGAGTTAATTCTTGCTAATTTGGCGCTTCTTAGACCACTATTTAAAGTAAATAGCCCACTTTAATAGTAGCTAATTATTAATATATGTAGTGCCGCTTACTCCTAGCAAGTAATTGCCTGGCAGCTTATTTATTTGTATATACTAGCGCTTTTATATAGTTTTGCCTGCTAAAATAATAAGCGGAGGCTCTATAACTCCATTACTAGAAATTACCTCTGCGACTATAGCTAATTCGCGGCTGGTATTCTTTATAGCAGTAATCTAAAAGGCCTTTAAAGCTATAATTACCTTCTCTTTCTTACCTGCGCCTAGGCGTATACCTATTTTATTATAATTATATATATCTCCTATCATAATTTTATAAAGCCCTACTACGCAAGTATAGTTCTTATACTAGCGCGATAGCGCTATTAGGTCTTCTGCCGCCTGTCCTTTTAGCTTTTTAGGATTCTTAGTATATAGACTAAATTTAGGGTAGCGCTTAAGGAATCTGTTAGTCCAATAGCTGCTATAAAGTAGTGGTTCTTCTGGGCCGGTGTAACGCGATCTAAGTATACAATTACACTCCCACTTAAGCTCCTGGACTATTGCACGCGTTTTAAGCGCGTTATGGCGATACTGCCATATTAGAAGGCCCTTCTCCTTATGTGGAGTAAGTAGTAGGTTATAAGCTGGTAGTTTAGGCTGTATATGGAGTCCATTAACACGATTCTTAACGCGGTTGTATTTGGCATAGAAATAGCGCGCAGCAGTAGTAATAGAAGGAAACTTATTGGCTGTATAGGCAGTAAAGGCCTTTTAGACCCTAGCTTTATCTTTAAGAGTATTAGAAGTTATAGTTGTGGTATAATTATTACGGTTTAAAGTTAAAATTGTTTTCTAGGTTCCTTGCTGGGCTATGCACTGTGCTAGCAACCAACTAGCCAGCGAGGTGGTATTGGTTAAGTTTACGAAAACCAAAACGTTACGAGTAGCTCCAATTATGTAGATATCTAAAATATTAAGTAAATTTAAATCGTTTTTAGTTTCTTATATAGTTTCTTATTCGGCTTTAGGTTTAGTACTAAGTATAAATTAAGTATTAGATTTAGGTTTAAGTTCTTTAAGTATCCTTTTTATAGTAGAATACTAATTCTTCTAGTACTTTTATATATTAAGCTTAAGCTTCTACTTAGTTTAGGGTAATAGGGTAATGATAATTAGTTTATATAGTTTAGTATAATTTTTAGGTCCTTAGTAGACGTTAGCGGAAATTTTACATTAGTAGAATTTGGTAAAATTTTTAGGTTAGTAGAATTAGGTAGACTTTTTAGGTATAGGGTAGACGTTAGTAGAAATTTTAGACTAGTAAATCCTAGTAAAATTTTTAGATTTTAGTTTAGGGCTTAAGTAGTAAGTTATAAAGCACTTCTACTTATAATAGGAAGTAGTAAATAGAAGCTTAAGATTGTCCTAATTAATAGTTACCTTATATAGCTTTACCTAGGATTATTTAAGGATTATTAGGTAACCTAAAGTAGTTATAAAGAGCTTAATTAATTCTTTATAGTTTAGGTATTAGAGTTTTAGGGCCGCTATATAAGTGGTACGGCCTAAAATAGTACCTATAAATCTAAATACGTTAATATGCCGGTTAAGGGGTATTAAGGTAAACCTAATATCGTATATAAAGATCTTATTAATAAATCCTATATCGCTAGCTCCTATATTAATTAAAACTTAAATATTAGCCTATTAACCTTTCTACTAAAATTAATAGTTAACGATTATACTAAAATTCTAAGAGTTAGGGTTTATAATATCTAATATATTTATTAATATTTATTAATATAGCTGTCCCTGAAAGCGACTTAACTTTAAAATATACCTTTTAGTAGCAAGCGTAAAGGGTTCCTATAGAATATTAGTGTTATGGAGTGAGCATAAGCGGTGATAATATATAGCGAAGTAGATATTGATAAGCTATATATATAAACTGCGTAATAAAGTTAAGACGTTGCGTTAGGAAAGAAAGTAAGGAAATAGGAAGAAAAGGGTATATATATCGTTAACTTAGTTGCTTAGTTAATACATACATGGGGCAGAATAGGCTTTAGGTTATAGTCCTAGTAGATCTTAGTAGAATTTGGCGGAATATAGTAAAGGACGGCAGATTGCCATAGATTGCCGTCACATAATGGCAAATTACCTTAGATTGCTGTTACGTGCCTTAATTAACTGAGTTGTTAATATAGAGGTTAAGACGATGGAAATAGATAGATGTATACGAGGTGTTATAGGGTGGTTCCGTAACAGTACCCCCCCTTTAAACTTGAGCTTCTGCAAGATAGGGCTGTGGTAGTTCTAGGTAGAGTTTGTAAAAGTCTTCTATAGCTTATATAAGTCCTATAGAGTTAATAGGTTCCTATAAGGGTTTAGTAAAGCCTCTCTACTTCGTAAGGTATATATACTAGCGTTTCCATTTATTATACTTAATATTATTAATTCTTTTAACAAAGTACTTATCCTTACTATCTACCTTAACTAGTAGGGGAGGGTCCTAGATCTGTCTAGGCAGGGCGTCTAATATAGGGGTAGTAGGGTAGAGGACTAACGTGTGGAATATGGGGTGGATTTTAACCATATTAGGGAGTTTTAGTTAGTAAGTATAAGGAAAGGCAACCTTTTTAACCTTATAAGGGCCGGCGTTCTTCTAATTAAGTTTCTTAGTAGGTCGTTTTATATTTAGATTTCTTATATCTAGCCAGACAAAGTTACTAATTTAGTAGGCTGGTGCTAGGGTTCGGTTCTTATTTGCTGCGGCTTTATAGATAAATTAGGCCTATATTATTTTATTAATAAGGAACTTTTGTAATTCTTCTATCTTCTTTATAAATTTATTTACCTCTATAACTTATAAGGCTTAATAAGCTGGGTAAGGAACATTACTAAAGGGTTTAAAACCTATTTGCGGATACTGGCTATAGTTAGCCAGGAATAGGGAGACCCTTATGGTTTCTAAGATGGAGTTATTTATAGTAAACTCGGCAAATATAAGCTAGTCTATCCAGTTGTCCTATAAATATAACATATATATCTAAATATACTGTTCGATTATAGCATTTATATATTCTATTTAACCGTCCGTTTCTGGATAATATACTATAGACAATAGTGCTTTAATGTAGAGTTAAGTAGTTAGTTCTTTCTAGAATGCAGAGATAAACTGTCTAACTTTATTGGAGATAATTGTTTTAGGAAGTCCGTGGAGTTTCTATATATAATCTAGGAATAGTTAGGTAATAGTAGGCACTAATATATTAGGGTAGGCGATTAAGTGTTTTATCTTAGATAGTTGGTCTATAACTACTATAATATTTATACAGCCTTTACTTATAGGGAGATTAACAACGAAGTTAATTAAGATATCCTTCTATCTTTGGTTTAGAATAGGTAGTAGCTTTAGAAAGCTGTTATATATCTTATATAAAGCTTTAGCTCATTAGTAGGTATATGTCACAGAACGCCGCCGTAGGAGCCTCCATAGGAGACTCCCTAGCGGAACCCCGTGCCCTCGCGTACGCTTCGCGTACAGCTTACGTCAGCCACGCGTAGTATATCACCTTCCTACGCCCTCGATCCTTACGATCGATCGCGCAACGTCTTATAGACTCCTCAAATACATACGCTCTGTAGCCATTGCCTACGTCCCGTGACATTACGTTGCGCCCTTTTTTTTACCACTGACACCTAGCCTATGACCAATTCTACGTCTCTACGATACTGTAGGCGCTGCCAGAAGTAGCGTGTCTACGAGCAACCTCCGCACTATAATAGTAAGACGATATTCCTTACTAGCCACTATGTTAAGCCTAA
>Ga0307507_10000888_pt1 | contig 66408 bp, 41 predicted proteins | sample 7_EM_MG_FD_207223 | JGI IMG/M metagenome (GOLD analysis project Ga0307507, IMG submission 207223) | Populus trichocarpa ectomycorrhiza microbial communities from riparian zone in the Pacific Northwest, United States - 7_EM | ecosystem: Host-associated > Plants > Roots > Unclassified | place... | reverse complement strand
ATCAGCCTTACCTTATAGTTATAGCAGGCAGTTAACCTAGATATTGCAGTTATAACTATCCAGATATATAGGGGACTAGTATAAATTATTAATGTCTATAACCCTAGGGTCAAAGGGGTAGTATAGACAGAGAATATTATATCTATAATAAGCTTGCTAGAAACTAAACACGCAGAGTCTATTTTACTAGGAGATATAAACCTCTACTACCTATAGTAGGGGGGCATCCATATTGCTGCCGATTAATAGGTAGAGTGCCTACTAAGAGCTATAGACAATAGGGGCCTTAAGCTAGCTACCCCCCCAGGTGCAATTATATAGCAATAGGGCACTGCCAAAAGTACAATTAACCTCACAATTATAGACGAAAACCTATACTAGAGACTCAAAAGGTGCTCCCCTAAAGAAGAATAGGCACTTACCTTAGACTATATCCCTATCTAGATACAACTAGATCTGGACATTAAGGCGCAACCAAATAGCAAAAGATACGCAATAAGGAAGCTTAACGTAGATAGCTTTCTTAATATAATTAAATAATAACTCTAAGACCTAGAAGAAATCCACCCAATACCAAACAAGCGAGGCTTATTAGCTACCCCTAAGGAAATTAATTAAAGACTAGAAAGGATCTAGGCAGTAATTAAAAGCGGGCTAGAAGAGCACTGCCCAGTTTTAAAACCGGGCCCCTACGCGTAATACGCATAGTCCGCACAGTGCGCAGCCCTTATAGCCGGCCAATAACGAGCAAGGAGGAAATATATAAGCAGCCACGATTCTAAGGACGAGAGATAATATAAAGACACAAGAAACCAGCTAAAGAATACCCTAAGAAAAGAAGTAAGGAATAACTAGAGACGGTTTATAAACAAACACACTACTAACCCAAGTCTCCCCTATAATAAGGGCCTTTAGACTATAGCGAAATAGGTAAAGAAAAAGGTAGGACGCCTAGTAGAAGATCTACACCTACTACCCCTACAAAGAGTAGGCGAACTATAGGCTATAAGTAACAATAACAAGAAGGCAAAGATCCTTATAAAAAGATTTTTCCCTTAACCAGCTCTAGTAGACCTTAGCGACATTACTAGTAAAATACCGGTGACTCGCCTAAGGGTTAACAGCGATATAATAACTAAAGAAATAGCCAGAACTATTAGCCGCCTCTTAAATAACATAGTACTAGGACTAGATAGGATCCTAAACAAAGCCCTAAAGACCTATAGACCACTTATAGCACCTTAGCTTGCAGACGTAGCCAGAGCATACTTTGCAATAGGCTACTACCCGCGACTTAGAAGATCCATAACGATAGTTGTCTTACAAAAAGAAGGCAAAGTAGACTACTTAATCCCAGGAAGCTACCGCCCTATTGCCTTAAAAAACACCCTAAGCAAGATCTTAGAAAAGGTTATAGCGGACCATATAGTAGACATAGTAGAGGAACACGCCCTACTACCACAAAGCTAAATAGGGGCAAAAAAGAATCGCTTAACGCTATTAGCACTTATACTACTCGCTACTACCATTAAAACTGCATGGGCTATACAAAAGGACTTTATAGTATTAATACTTAGCCTAGATATCAGCGGCGCCTACAATAATATACCCCATAAGCGTCTCCTATATATCCTTAGGGTAAAGGGCTTCCTAGAATAGATTATTTAGTTTATTTAAGGATTTATAGGCCAGAAAGAAACGTTACTGGTCTTTAGCGGATACCAGAGCCCCCCTATTACAGTCGTAATAGGAATACTACAAGGATTACCTCTGTCGCCTATACTCTTCCTCTTCTTTATAAGCAACCTGCTTAACACCTTTAAGAAAGGGGCGACCTAGGGGATAGGCTTTGTTAATAACATAAACCTAATTACATATGGGCTAACAGCCGCAGAGAACTGCAGGACACTAGAGAAAGCCCACAACACCTATATAGAATAGGCAAGACGACATAGAGTCCAATTCTTACTAGAGAAATACCAGCTAATCCATTTTATAAGAAAACGTAACCAATCTGCAGATCTTTAGTATATAATCTATATCTAAGGCTTTAGGGGTTAACCGGTTCAAGGCCTAAGGGTATTAGGAGTGTAGGTAGACAGCAAGCTTTAGTAGAGCGCACATGCGGCGTAAGCGGCCCGTAAGGGCTAAGTATAGTATATCGCCATGTCTAGGATTGTTAATTCTATATAGGGTCCATACTTCTAGAGGTCACGCCTACTATATATAGCAGTTATCCGGCTAACCATAACGTATAGATCTAGCATTTAGGCCACTAGAGAAACTAAGAAAGGCCCCCCTAAATCACTCCTTAAACCACTCTAAAAGGTCTAAACAGCCTGCCTTAGGAGTATAACAGGCGGGTATAAGCGAACGGCCACAGCACTGCTTAAGAAGGAAGCCAATATTCCCCCTATAACGGAACCTTGTAGTAGGAACTACGGTGGGTTCTATTATTAGGCTGGGTATATAGGTAAGAATAAAACAACAACATAATAATAACTGGTGGAGTGGTTGCCCAATAGATTAACTCTAATTATATTCTAAGATTCACTACAAGGAGAGAACTATCTATAGTAGGGACTAAGGTCCTTTAAATACACAACCGTACTCCTAAGAAATCCTCTCTTGTACGTAAGGTATGTATTATCTATATTAAACGTAACGTCCCTTTTGTTTAACATAGTTAATATATTCAATACTACGTAACCTTGGTTACTATTCCTTGTTATATAGTTCCACTAGATCCATCCTAGACTATACCTATATTAACTAACTAGCTTCCGCCGACTCTTCTCCAAGTAGTCGTAATATTGTACTTAAAGCGTCTATAATACTATTTCCCTCCTCTTTATCTTCGTCCTTAAAGATTCCTAACATCTCTAAGTCGTCTACTAGAGGTGTAATGTCCGCTTATTTACTCTAGTTAATATTTGTACTTATTATGCCTAAAGCTTCTTCTTCTCTTTTCTGGGTTAAGCGTCGCCTTTATACAGTTTCCTCCATACTGTTGCTGGGCGAGGTAATGGCAATCCCTTACTCTTATTGCGCTAAAGAGGGGTTGGTGTGCGTTGCGCTGGCAAGTCCTATATCTTAATAACCCTCCTCTTGCTCTAAGTGTACTAAAGTAAACATTTAATTGTCTTGCGATATTCGCTCTGTCTCTAACGCTAAGTGTGCGCGTCCTATAACTTTTAATAGTCTTTAAGTTCCCTAAGTAACTTATTATAGGGTCTTATGTTTAATCTACCACTATAAAGCTTAATAGTAAGCTGGCCTCCACGCTGCTTAAGGTTTAATGTGCCTTAGAAGAGTCCGCACGCGTCCTTAAAGCTTAATGTTTGGCTTACGCTCGTCTTTAATGTCTTAAATGTGTCTATAAGAAGGTCCGTTCTAAGAAGTGGAAACTGGTTTAACAGGGTTTATCTAAGCTAGGTAACAAAAGGACTAGCTCTCCTCCTATAAGGGAAACAACTCTAAGTAGCTTGGCAATTACTCCTCTTAGGTCCCCCTTAGGTGACTCGTTTTTTGGCAATCCTTCTTTATTAATATTACCTAACCTGCTTTCTTCTAATACTCCTATACCTTTCCTATAGCGTTTTTTAGGTTGCTTAGTGGTTTCTAGGTAGTCTCACTATAGCCTATCCACTTTACTTTATACTATGTTTTGTCATCTACATCCTCGTAATTAATAATCTTTAAAACTTGCTATTTGTCTTCCTCTTGTCCTCTATACGTGTCTGCTTTGTAGACTAGTGGCTTAATATTCCCGTATACTGGCTCTAGCATTATAACGTGTTATATAGGGTAGATTTTCATTTTAGCTAGTAGGTTTAACTTATACGTAACTAATAAAATTCTTTACTTAATTTTAAAAGGTCCTAGTCTAACATAGTCTAACTTTTTACTTAGTTGTTAACTCTTGAAATTTTTATGTAGTAGCTATACTTTATCCCCCTCCTTAAGATCTGGTCCCTTAGATCTCTTAGTATTGTAGTACCTTTTTATTTGTTCTTATACTAGTTTAGCTGTTTCTTTAAGGTCTATATAAAGATTTATTAATGTCTTTATTCTTTACTTAGCTATGCTACTTGTCTTTTTTACTTAATGTGGTGATAATAATGTTCTTAGCTTATATCCATAATTTGCCTTAAATGGTAATGTCCCCATTCCTTCTTGTAGTGTTGTATTGTATGCAAACTATATAACTGGTAATAGTAATACCTAATTATTCTATACGTAATTAACATAATGCCTTAGATACTGCTTTAGTGTCTAGTTTAGTCTTTCTGTTTATCCGTCCATCTGTAGATAATACACTGTGGATATTACTATGTGAACTCCTTATTCTGCCAGAAACACTTTTTAAAATACTGCTATAAATCTTAAATCTCTATCTAATATGATCTTATCTAGTGCTCTATGTCTTGTAAATACTTCCTTTATATAAATTCTAGCGATATCTTCTACTAATATCTCTTTAGTGTATACTATAAAGTATCCCTACTTTGTTAGCTTATCTACTATTACTAAGATTGCGTCCTAATCTTGTTCTATAATAGGATCTCTTAACTTTGGTAACTTAATAATAAAGTCCTATAATATAACTTCCTATGGTCTTCCTAGTGTCTTAATAGGTTATAGCCCTCTATATAGCTTATGCCTTGTCGGTTTGTTCCTTTAGTAATTTAGATATTCCTTTATAACTTGTCTTGCTAGTCCCTAGATTTCTTAAATAATATATTTTTCTTAAAGTTTTAATACTAAGCCTATAGCTCCGTTATGTCCTTGTGTTATTCCCTTATAGAATTCCTTAATAAACTCTTCTGCGATAGACTTAGGCATATATATTACTTCTCTGTTTTTGTATTACTCTAAGTCTAAATTCTCTACCTATGCTTCTTAGATCTTTTATATCTAATTACTCTCTAGTAACTTATGGATTTGACTTTTCTTAGTTACTATAATCTTTGGATAATTATACCTAATCAATCCGTTTTAATCCTTTTGTAATAAAGCTCCTAATAGCTTTTTATCACTTTATAGTTTAGCCTTTTTGCTTAGAGCGTCTACTTGTGCATTGTCTATACCCTTAGTATACTGAATTTTAAAATAGTATTTTGTAAGCATTTCCGCCCATCTAACCTGTCTTTAGTTAAGTTTCTTTGTTGTTAGGAATCCTATAAGGTTCTTATGGTCCGTTTTAACTATAAATGGTTTCTTTATGCCTTATAAGAATGCTCTCTATTCCTTAAGTGCTATAACTATACCTAACAACTCCTTGTTATAGATATTATAGTTTAACTCTAGTGGTGTTATCTTTTGACTATAGTATACTACTGGGTGCCATCCATCTTAATATTTCTATATAAAGTATGCCCCTAGTATAAAGTCTAATATATCCGTTTCTATAACCGTTTTTAGACCTAGTTAATAGATCTTAAGAACTGGCTCCTAGGTAAACAACTCTTTAATTCTCTTAAATAGTTCTTATTACTTCTTTCCCTATGCCCACGGTTCTTCTTTCTTTATTAACTGCGTAAATGGCTTAATGTCTTGTAACTATTGCGCTATAAACCTTCTATAGTAATTGCAAAACCCTAGGAACGATCTTAACTGCGTAATATTCTCTGGTTCTTGCTAATTTACTATAGCCTCGATCTTTTTTGGATCTATGCTGAGTTGGCCTAGTTTAATGATAAATCTAACGAAATTGGTCTTTTGGGTAAAGAACTTGTATTTCTTAATTGCTACTAGTATCTGTTCTTCCTATAGTCTCTTTAAGACCTATTTAACGTGTTCTCTATGCTCTTCCTTACTTTTTAAGTAGACGATAATGTTGTTGAGGTATGCTATAACAAATTTATCTAGGTGTTCTCCTAACACACTATTAATTCGCTTTTGAAACGTTACTAGTGTGTTTATAAGCCCAAATTGTATAACTAATGGCTTATATAGTCCTTCCTTTGACCTAAAGGCTGCCTTCTATTTATCGCCTTCCTTAATCTTAATCTGATGGTACGCCTATCTTAGATTTATCTTTGTAAAGATCTTTGCGTTGCCTATCCTGTCTTGGATTTTGTTAATTAAGGGTAAAGAATACCTATCCTTCCTAGTGATGCTGTTTAACTGTCTATAGTCTATACACATCCTAAGTTTTCTGTTTTTCTTTAGGATGAATAATACTGGATATCCTACTAATAACTATAATGGTCTAATATATCCCTTTTGTAAGTTCTTCTAAATAAACTCCTTAAGCGCTACTAACTCTGTTTTAGTAAGCTTATAGATTGGAAAGAACTTTAGACTTATTCCCTCTTCTAATTCTATCTCGTGGTCCTATACTATATGCTTTAATAGCTTTTCACTTTTTAGTAACCATAACTTTTTACCATACTTGTGGTATTTCTTTGGTATATGACTTAAGCCTTACTTAGTCTCTTTACACGTCGCTCTAACTTGGTACCATACCAACTTGGTTTGTTATCGCACTTTATACCATTATATATCCTTAATATCGACCTGACCTGTAACCTAATTAATCTTTAGATTGTACTTTTGTAACCAAGGCATTCCTAGTATCGCCTTGTCCTGTCCCAATGGTAGGATATTAAAAGATATTCTAACTGGTCTCCCTTTAATAGTTATCTAAATAGGTCCTATTTTAAAATTGATAATACTTCCTCTATAGGCTATCTAATCTCCTAAAATTATTATAAGTGGATATGGGTATTCCTTCTGCCTATATAGTAACCCTATCCTTTTTACTACCTTTGGTAATATGTAGTTCCTAGTTACTTTACTATCTACCAATACTTTAAACTGCTGATCTTGCCACTTAACTCTTAAATTTAGGTGTTAACCTTAAATTCCTTTAAGGGTCTAAGGCTCTAATACTAGTTCCCTTTGGTTCTATACGCCTCCCCTTTTCCTAACTATTGGCTGCTAGATCCTGCCTATACTTAGTCTAACTTAGGCCAATACTTAGTTTATTTCTTTTCCTCTATATACTATAGATAAGTGTTCTCTAGGCACTCCCACCACTATTATCCATCTAGGCATTCTTCCGTAAGGAATCTTCCTAGTTAAAGTATTAAGTCTTTTTAACCTTATACTTCTACTAGGTGCCAACTATATATATACTTAGTATTTCTAAACTGCTTTTCCTCTGGTGCCTAATATATCCTTACTAGGTACTTCTGGTTCTTATCTTTAGGTACTCTATATATGTTACATATATTATCCACATAAGCTATCTATAATAGTATATAATGCGCTATATGTTTTGGGTTAACTCTTAGTTTGTTTTTATTCTTAAGTTTAAACCTATACCTAGTTAACCTAACCACTGGTATTTCCGCTATAGGTATTAAGATTTATCGCTTGCTTCTCTAGTCCTTAGATCCTTCTTCTAGGTTCTTTAACGTTATAATTAATGCTCCTTTAATGTAACTCATGCGTTTCTCCGTAATAGGTTAGTCTTAAACAACTTTTTTGTCTAGCTATATGTAAAAGTCTTCCTATTCGTTACTGTGTCGTTGCCTATACCACTTTCTATATAACTGGTTTAGTGTATATAGTCTATCTATTAGAAAGTACCTTATTATCGCTGCATTATAACATCCTTTGGTATGTCTTTCTTTAAACCTAGTTAGAATATCTAGATCCTCTTCTTATTCTAGTTTATCTAACCACTTTACCCTTAGTGTCCCTACACTTAGCCTATTAGTAACTCTTTATATAGGTGCTCTGTCCCTTATATAACCTAGCGTAGCTGACCTTTTGTCTAGCTTTTGCTCTTGCTATATAATAATTCTTGTCCTAAACTCATCTATAGTTTCTTATTTTCTGCGTCTTATAGCTGGATCTTTATAGTCATCTTGCTTTTTAATCCTAGTATTAACTGTTTAATCTTTAGGCTAAATACTACATTTACCTAGGATTGCTAACGTTCTTATTTATTCCCTAAACTTGTAGTTCTTAAACTTACGTCCTATACTTATTTGTTTGTTACTAAACTAAGTTACTACCCTTTCCTATTGGTTTTCGTCTGTTGTGGGTTCTTAGGTATATCTTATCTCACTTTAAAAATCTTAAGCTTCTCTTATCTCTTCTTGAGAATCTTAAGCCTGTGGCCTTTTACCTTTATTAAGTAATAAGCTAGCACTAGTAGTTATCTACTTACTTAGTTTCTTTTAAACATTACTCCTATTGTCTTATAAAGCGATGGAAATTGTATCTAATAGTATCGCAATACCCATTACTGAACCTTGTTCTATAATGGTCTTAGTCTCTACTTCTATTTTAACTTCTCTAAGGTTTGTATACTCCTAGTAAGCTGCCTTTATTGCCTTATTATTAGTAAATGCTTTGCCTTCGTTAAATTTATTGTCTTTAATGTCTGATCTATAAGCTAGTTCGTTGGTTTCTTTAAACTTAGGTAACAATAGCTCCTATAGCTAATAGCTTGCGCCGTACTTAGCATCCTTATGAATTCGGTATACGTTATTGTGTAAGGGCACAAAGAGCCTTCAGGGTAGATTTAAAGGAATAATATAAATTCTATCTAAATCTAAGGGTATAGCTCTTGTAGAAAATAAGACGTTGCGTAAAGAAGAAAAAGGAATAACCAGAGAATCTTGTAATTAAATAGTTAGGGGTCTTGGTCGATGCGTGCGCACGTATGCACGTGGACGGACTTTGGTAGAATTTGATTAATCTAGCAGAACTTGGCAGAAGTTAATTAAGCTGGCAGAATTCGGTAGAATTCGGTTAAAGCGTCAAGTTTATCTATCGAGTGTTTTACTGAGACATTTCTACTATAACTAGGCTAGTCCCGTTACAGTACCCCCCCTTTGGCCAAAGGTTTAAAATAATTCAATTTAGTTAAGAATTTATAATTTTATCGCATATTATATTTTTATGTTGGGTGGTGGTCTTGGCAAGGCAGATCTGACCAATTAGACAACTTTAACCGCTAGTTAAAGTTCCTTAACATCTTGCGTGTCACGTAATTGTGTTATAAATGTTATAACTTATTTTAAGTTCTTTTTAAATTTAAGTTTCGTGTATTTGTGTTAGGTGGCAGTTATTTGCCTTTATATCGTGTCTATCCAGCCGGAGTAGGCCGTGAAGGATGGTTCTTATAGAATTCTTTTACTAAGGAAGGCGCGTCGGCCTTAATCTAGTTATAGGTTTCCTAGGTTCGTGTTTTATATCCTTTCCACTTAATAAGAAGTTTAAATCGTTTAAATTATATTTTCTATTGCATATCGTTAATTAAGTTAATAAAGTAAGAACTGTTACCATTGTTAATAATTATGGGAGGTGGCGGCGGCACTTCGCGAGTTAAAGGTTTATCCTTTAAGGGTTACAACAAGCTTACGTAAAATATTGGGTGTATTTTCATCTCAGTTGGCAGTTTAAGCTTATAGGCGTATAGGCTTAGTTTCTTTTTAATTTGGTATAGGCCCGCGAACTTCCAATTAAGTTTCTTTAAGGGCTATTAAGTCTTTATGTTTTGTATATTTAGGTAAACTATATTACCTTTTTTAAAGTCCCACGCGGGAGCTTGTCCTTTATTTGCATGCCATTCCTATACTATTTAAGCGTACGTTAATTTACTTTATAGTAGTTCCGTTAACTGCTTTATTTAATTAGCGAAGTTATGCGCATTAATTAACTAAATCTATTTAATTGTGGGTCCTATTGTATTAATTTTAGGTTGTGGTTTAAATCCAAGTTAAGGGTCTTATCCGTAGGTTATATAGAACGGCGTCATGCCTATTAATTCATTTATTGTATTATTTGCAGTAAACTTAGCTAAAGGTAGCCACTTTTCCTAGTCATCTTGCAGGTAGGAGTAGTACATTTATAAGTATTATTCCATAATTGCGTTCGCAATTTCAGTTTAACCGTCTATCTCTAGATAAAATATAGTTAAGAGTCGTGTTTGTATACTTAATTATTTATATAGAGCTTGCCAGAAGTCTAAAACGAACTGGCTTCCATAGTTAGATATTATTAAGTTAGGGAGTCCATGCAGCTTAAAGACATATTTAACAAAACATTTAGCTACTAAGATAATATTAATTAAGTCTATAGGAATCATATATCGCATTTTTATAAGGCGGTTAACTACTACCATAATATTTGTAAATCCGTTGCTACTAGGTAAATCTACTATAAAGTTAATTAAGATATCACGCTATCTTTGCATTAGAATTAACAATAGTTAGAGTACTCCTTGTTTCTTTACGTAAGAAGTTTTTCTATAAACATACATTCTGCATACTCGGACGTATTTTCGCATATAGTTGTGCATTATAGGCTAGTAATACACTTATTAAACTATCTCGTACGTCTTTGCACGGCCAGGATGTCCTACTATAGGAGAGTTATATACAAATTCAAGTATCTTAAATCGCAAAGGTTTGGAATTCGGGACTACCATTTTCTGTTAATAGTATAGTCGATTATTACGAATTTTGCATTTGGCGAGTGTAATATCTTTATACTATCGTTTTCCTGTTTAAATCGCTCCCATTATATCTATTATCCATGCGTTATTCTTATATTCGTATTCTATTAGCTTATTAATTTCTATTTCCTATTTATTAATTTCTAATTTGTTTCTGTTAAGTTCCGTATCTAAAAACATAGGATGTAGTTTCTTAAAACATTTAGAGGGCAATAAGATCCGTAATTAATTTATAATTCATTTATCTAAGGCGTTTATAGGTAAGTCTTATAACTATTATATTAATGCGTTAGGCTTCTAATTAAGTTTGCCTAGTTAGTACATAATCTTAAAGTTAAATTATAAGAGGTATTCGGCCTAATAAATTTAGCGCTGCGTTAACTGTTTTATAGTTATAAAGTACTGCAGGTTTTTGTGGTCTATTAACACGCGTATTAGGAATAGCAATCCTTTAAGTTCTAAACGCCATTATTTAAAGCATCTAATAATTGTAAGTAGTTCCTTATCGTATATCTTATAGTTCAATTCGGCAGGGGCGAGCTTTTAGAAAAGAAAGGCTACTAGACACAGCTTACCGTTTTTGTTATATTGCGATAACACTCCTCCTAGGGCATGATCAGATGAGTCCGTTTCAACAATATATTTAAGGTTAGGGTCAAAGTGGGCAAGAATTAGAGCAGTTATAAAACGATATTTTAGTTTATTAAAAGCTTATTTACATTTAGTAGTCTATTTAAATCTTATATTCTTTCTTGTTAAGTTTACTAATAGCTAAACAATTTTTAAGAAGTAATTAATAAATCGATAATAGAAATTTACAAATTCTAGAAATCCTTAAATGTCTTATACACTACTAGGACTTTCCTAGTTTATAATCGCGGCGACTTTCTTAGGGTCCATTTTAATTCTATTACAGAATATAATCAAGCCTAAGTATATAACTTCGGACGCGTGGAACTTGTATTTCTTAATATCGCATTATAAGCCCGTATCTTGTAGGCGTTTAAGGACCATTCTAATATGTTTCCGATATTTAGAAAGCAAGGACGAGTAGATTAAGATATTATTAATATATACAGTAACAAATACATTAAGGAATTCACGAAGTGTATTATTAACGTATTACTAAAACGTACCGGGACCGTTTTTTACGCTAAATGGCATTACTAGGTATTTAAAGAGTCCCCATTATGTATAAAAAGCTGTATACTTCTTATCTCCTTTACATATACGGATTTTATTAAAGGCAGCAACTATATTAAGCTTTATAAAGTACCGTGCCTTCGCCAAACAGTTAAGCGTCTCTTAAATTAGGGGAATTGGATATCGGTTTCGAATTATAATTATATTTAGAGCTCAATAATTAATATAGAATCTTAAGCCTCCTCCTAGCTTTTTAATAAATAGTATAGGTAAGGCAAATAGAGATTAACTAGGGCAAATAAATCCTTTTTCCAGATATTCGTTAAGGTATTATTATATCACAAGCAGTTCTTCTTGTAATATACCATATAGCAGACCAAACTTTAATGTTATACTAGGCTTAAGTTCTATCTTAAAATCATACTTATCTTAGTGCGGGGCTAGTTGGTCTGCAAATCGTTTTTTAAATTTGTTAATTAGATCATGGTACTCTTTAGGTATAAGAGATTAAGGGTTAATATATTGCTTTAGTTCTAGCGCTTTCTTAATATCTTCCATTATTATAGCAAAGATTTCATAGTCTTATTTTCTTGCTAATAAAATAAAGGGCGCGGCTTATATTATACGAATTTTAAGAGGTTTTAACAAAACATCTTCGCATTCTTTACTATAATTAGTAGTCGTGGCTTTATCGTATTAGTTTAAAGTTCGTGGTAAGGGCAATTCGTATTATGTCAAATTCGAATAGTTATATGCATGTTTGTAGGGCGAGTGGTGTTTCAAGCAATAACTTCGGCAGTAGGTTATACGGAACTTTAGTATTTCTTTAACCCAGCTAGTTAAAGGGTCGTGTTGTTTTAGCTATCTATGTCCAAGTATCATCTTATATTGCTTTAGGGGTGTTACAAATAGGGAAATATATTTAAGGTATTCGCCCATCCGCATTTTCACAAAAGCGTAGTATATCAATTCGCTATATATTAAGGGTTTGCCGTTAAAGCCTTATAGGCCTTAGGGCTTATCAAGTTTCTTTAAATTTAGGCGTTAGGTTTTTGCGTAGTTTATATTAATAAAGCCTATGCTAGTAGCTCCGCTGTCTATAAGGATTTATACCTCCTTTTATTTTCTAAGTGTTTAAATTTCGCCAAGTACATCAAGGGAGTTGTGTTGTGTATTAGCGCTAGAAGAGCCTAGACACTTATACTCTTCCACTTCTTATCCTAAGGCGCGACTTGGCCCTAGGACAATTCGTTTTCCAAGTTAGCTAAGGGTAAGATGCTTTATAACAACTAGGTATAATTTATGGAACAAATATAAGTTAAGGAGCAAGTACAGCTTAAAGAATAAGTGCGATTTAAGGAGCGGGTACAATTCGAAGACCAGAAAAAACTACAGCAGACTTTTTCAAAAGGGTAAGTTCGGCAATTTCTTTAGATATGTCCTTTTCTACCATATCCAAAGCATTCTCTATTTGCGGCTTAAGTTCTTCGTTCATTAGTTCCTAAGGGTGCGTAGGATTAAGTGGCGTCAAGGTCTATAGGGTCGTGCGTAGGTTTCAGAGAAGGGTCGCGCTTTAGGGTATATATCGGTTTCGTAAAGCTTTAAACACAAGGTATGGTTGGCTTTAGAGAATAAGTCTATTTATTATATCAAAGGTCCTTATTAATTCGTTAACACATTATAGCAAATTCGGATAGGTCCTTTAGCAGTTCCCTACCTACTAACTATGCTCTAATTTTATCTAAAATAGCTCGTCAAAGAGCAGCAACTCTAGCGGCTTTATTCCAATCCAGTTCGCTAATAAGGCCTAAAAATTCCGAAAAGAAGCTTATAAAGTCTCGGTTCCGTTGTTATAGGTTTTTAAATTTAGTAATAGCGGTGTGTTTGTGGCTGGCGTCATCGTACGTTTATTCTAGTAGAGAGATAAAGGTTTCGAAATTAACAAAGGTGCTATTATGGAAGAATAGGTCCATGGTTCGTGCAGCATCTTTACTTAAACGAGACATTCCATAGCTAACTTTGCTAGCTTTGGTAGGGTATCAGTTATAGTTTATTAAAAGTTTAAGACAGAGCTTAGTTATAAAGGGACGTAGGTCATTTTAATTTCCATTAAACATTGGAGGGTTAGGAAGCTTTTTAGATTTTATAACAGGTATCGGATTCGTTATAGATATGGGTTAAGTTACCGTTACTAGTTTAAGGTTCGTATTTAACGGGCCAGGTTTGGATACAGTTATTTTAATCTTATTTGCAGGTGTTACTATTAGGGTCTCTAACGCGAGTACTTTAGCGTTATAGAGTTCTTTACGTATTGCTTTAATTAATTGCTAATACTAGGCTTCTAGTATAGCTCGTTACTGGGCTAAGGCATCCGTAAAGGACTGTTGTATTATAGTCATTTGTTCCCTAACTAGGGTCATAATAGTTGACGTAGCGGATTCGAGTTCGTTTGCCATTTCAAGGGTAGTGGTATTAACGCAACATAATATAAGGGCACGAAGAGCCTTTAGGGTAGATTTAAAGGAACAATATAAATTCTATCTAAATCTAAGGGTATAGCTCTTGTAGAGAATAAGACATTGCGTAAAGAAAAGAAAGGAATAACTAGAGAATCTTGTAATTAAATAGTTAGGGGTCTTGGTCGATGCGTGCGCACGTACGCACGCGGACGGACTTTGGTAGAATTTAATTAATCTGGTAGAACTTGGCAGAAGTCGATTAAGCTGGTAGAATTCGGCAGAATTCGGTTAAAGCGTCAAGTTTAACTGTTGAGTGTTTTACCGAGACATTCCTATTATAACTAGGCTAGTCCCGTTACATATTGTAACAATACGCAAAACTATTAATTAAACATTCTTTTATTCCTTATAGTGCACCATCATCCCTCTATACGTACGTGCTGTCTGCTGGCCTAGTTCCCTTTACCATATAGTTACTCTAACCACCTCTATAGTCTCTGGCGAAATGACCTTATTTTCCATAATTTATATAAGCCCCATCTTTAAACCATTTTTCTTGCTGTAGAGTCCGCCTAAACGTTTTCTGCTGCTAAGATCCCTAGTTTGGCCTCTACTCCTAGGTCCTTTAATTACTTAATCCTTAACCTCTGGGTTTCTATGGTTTCTTTTCCTATCTTTAGGTTTCTTTAGTACCGCTTAGGTTTATTAGCTCTGCGCTATTTTATAGTTTTTAACTCTATGTCTGTCGTTGCGTACTCTATGCCTTATATAACTATAGAACTCGGTCTTGCCCTCTCTTAGCTTGTTCCCTTTAATAGATCCTATTATTGATCTTTATTAACTAATCTATTAACTCTCTTAGAGTATCCGCATCTTCTATTAGGATAATTGCGTCCTAGACTTTAGCCCTAAGTCCTTATTTATACTATGCTATAAGCGCCCTATTATTCCACTTAACCTATATGGCTAGTGTTTAAAACTATGTTATATACTTAATTACTAAAGTGTGTTATACTAAGTTTTGAAGCTTTTGTTCCGCTGTGGTTATAGCCTCCAGGTCTTTAAATATCTATATTAGTCGCTCTATAAACCCGTTCTAACTGGTAAATATATACCGTACGTTTTGGTTAGTAATTGTTATACCATTAGCCTATATTTCCGTAAGATATGGCTTAAACCACTTAAGTGCCCTCCCTATTAGGAACAATCCTGCATAGGCTACTTAATCTAACGATATTGCTAACTTCGCTCCTTCCTATACTACCTTAAAGTGCATCTGCGTAAGAAATCCCTTAAGCTTCAACTTCTCTCCTAAGAATTATTTAATTAAAGGTAATTTAATCTTTACTACTCTAATTCTATTAATGCGTTCTTTAAGTATCCTATTATTATCTTATAAGTGATTAACTATTTCCTATAACTGACTTCGCGTAACCACTTGAGAATCCCTATTATCCATACTGGTATTACCTGGCCCTGAGGTTGTGGCTGCCGTCAACGCCGTTGTGACTGGTGCTGCTCTTGGTGGCATATTGTTTGATATTGTTTAATACCGTAACCTTAGTAGTAAATGTGTAACGAAACCTTGTAGCAGGAACTATAGTGGGTTCTATTATTAGGCTGGGTATATAGGTAAGAACAAAACAACAATATAATAATAACTAGTGGAGTGGTTGCCTAATAGATTAACTCTAATTATATTCTAAGATTTACTACAAGGAGAGAACTATCTACGGTAGGGACTGAGGTCCTTTAAATACACAACTATACTCCTAAGAAATCCTCTCTTGTACGTGAGGTACGTGTTGTCTATATTAAATATAACGTCCCTTTTGTTTAATATAGTTAATACGTTTAACACCACGTGACCTTAGTTACTATTCCTTGTTATATAGTTCCACCGGATCTATTCTAGACTATGCCTGTATTAACTAACTAGCTTCCGCCGACTCTTCTCCAAGTAGTTATAACATCGTACTTAAAGCGTCCGTAACACCCCCCTTATAACTATATATTAAAGCCGATGCAATGTAAAGGGTGTAAAAGGAACGCAACTCTAACGTTATAAAGTATATTAAGACACGCCTAAACAAACTATAGAGGGACCCTAGGGTGCCCTATAGGAGAAGGAACCAACAACCCCAAAGTAGGGAAGATATATTAGGAAAACAGGTAGAGAAAGCAGAAGAAGAATAGTGCGGCGCTAGGGCCTAGGCCTATATAGAGAAAAAAGGGAGACGCGCAAGAGGCCAGTAAAGACAACAGTAAGGGAGAGAAAGGAGCCAAAGTAGAGCATAAAAGAGTACTGGAAAACCATCTACCGTAATATAATACTAGTTAGACTGACGCTGGAGAGACAAATAGGAGTTAAAGGTATAGAGGCAGACTTAGGTAAGGGGAACCCAAGCCATAGTATGGGTAATGCTATAGGGGGTAAATACCTAAGGGCTCCAAGAGGGCCTAATAAAGGCAGAAAATACAATAGCAACACTCTTAAGGACAGAAATAATAGGACTAAAAGATTGGCTTTACTAGGTGGGTGTCCCAATGGGTAGCCTAAGGTGTAAATATAGCTGGCCAAGACAGACACTAAAATATGTAATACTGTTATACCCCTTATATACCGGCCGAGAAGCAATGCTCTCAGTAGCTAGCATAGAAAACTATAATATACTACTCTTAACACAGAAAGGCCTCAAGGCGGCTACCCGGTGGCTTATTGGCCAAAATATGCTAGACCAGTTCTGGGTTGCAAAGGAAATAGCAATAGAAAGTAAAGGGGCGAGTAATAGGCGCCCCCTAATAACTCTACAGGAGTAGAGTACAGTGTGTAATACTAGCGCGTCCGTAGGTTTGTTACGGCAGTAGTGGTTCCCAAGGAGGTCAAAAAGTAAGGTAGTAGAGCACCACTGGTGACTCGTAGGCGACTCGCAAGCGAGCCCCAAAAGGCGGGGAGACGGATCACGGGGTTTTCTTAAATAGAGTTTTCTCCCCACATGTATATAAGGAGTAGTCCGCGTGGGCCCAACAGGGATCCGAATCGGACGTTAAGCAATGAATAATAATAATATTTACCTTAATTATATCCATCTTTAGGCGCGAGCGTTGGTCCTTAAGGAGTATCTTATAACTACTAAACAGGCGTTCGCATTTGTCGCTTATAGGTAGAGGAGCGAGTATATTAAGGGCGAAGCGGGCGAGGTTAGGTTAACTATAATAGAGCCTTTGCCAATAGTCAATTACATTAAAATCTTTATTATCGGCGACTTCAAGAGGGCCCTCTTTTAGATACTTATCTAAAGCACTATCCTTCTTTACTGCGGAGGTTTGGTGGGTGCGTTTAATACACTTATAATTACAAGCAGAGGTGTAGTCCTTTTCCTTCTTAATAGGATAAATTAATGGATCTTAAGGCTGTAATCCAAAGCTCTTGCCTTTATAGTCTTTAAACATGTCCTAAACCTTCTTTTTAACCTTATTAATCTAGGCCTTCTTGTTCTCATCTAACCCCCATTTCTAGTAAAACCATTCCATCTTAAGCGTCGGATTTATTATAATGGCGGCGTAGTAGGCAGGTGTCTTATTAGCCTTCTTAAAGTACTTCTTATACTTCTCCCATATAGCGCTCGCGCAGCCAGATAGCAGCTTGTAGTTTTAATTATTAGGTTAATATAGAGCCGCGAGCTTAAGAAACTAATCTTTGGTAGTATAGAGTTTATCAATAAGCTAATCTAGCGTCTGGAAATAATTAGCAAGGCCTATACAATTACCCTCTACTATAATAGTCGCCTTGTAAAAAGATTCTAGGTGCGTATAAAGGTGTTTAAGCTCTTTCTATTAGTGGGGCTTAAGGTGGTCCTCCTTAGTAAGAGGCTTTAAGTTAGTAGATAGAACGTAGTTATTACAGAACCAAGTTATACGTTCGCGGCAATTTAGAAACCAGGTAATTGCTATAAAGAGCAAGTTCTAATAAGTTTGATTATTTTGAATAAGCTAGTAAATTATTAGTGTCGCTTTTAGTAGAGTATAAGAAAATAGAAGATTATAACTATAGGGCGGCTAGATACAGTAGAACTAAATCCTAATAATCTAATTGGTCCGGTAACAGACTAGGTGGCGAATATTACCACTTTTAAAAATATTACTTACCTCTAAGTAGTTATACTTTGCCAGATCCCCTCTAATTTTAATACTCTTAAAGAACCCACGCCTCTAGGGAGTTATTTAAATATACCAGATAAGATTATAAAGTAATCTAATAGACCCCTACTTCTTCCAGAGCTCCTGAACCCTCTTAAAGTCCATCTCACAGTACGCAGACGCCATTTCCTTGCAAATCTTCTTAGCGTCCTTTCTAATTATAAAGGCTTGCGTGTAGAGGTTAATAATATGGCCAAAGCAGCATAGCTAACAAGCTTTTCGTTTCTTTACTAGTATCTTTGGGTATAGAACTCAAAGAACCGCATCAACGTATATATTATTTAACTCTGCATTATCGCCCATAAAATAGCTAACATTGCCTTTAAATCCATACTCCTTAATTAGCTTTAGCAGAATAGCCGCTATATTCTTACTAGAGTGTTCACTAATAACCTTACAAAGCCCTAGAACTATATATCGTCGCCTTCCATATTGGTTAATAAAATAACCGACAACACCAAGAATTATATAGGAGTTTAGCAATGTCCATAAATCAAAGGATATAGATATAGAGCTATAAGCAGAGGCTAGCTCCTTCTTTAGGTTATCCTTCTTCCGCTTAAATTCTACTATAACCTAGCCCCAGATTATCTTTCCAGCTTTTAGTAGGAATTTTAGAAGGGCTGGATAGAGGTAATAGAGAAGGCTTTAGAAGTACTCATTTTCAAATTAAAAGAAGGTAATATAATAGTAGATAATCCACCTAATTAACAGCTGCTTAAACGCTTTAAAGTTTAACCTCTGCTTAAGCACCCGCTGCTTAGAATAGTCCTTAATTGTTAGCTAGTTGGAGTCGCTTAGTTTAGGAGGCTTAAGGAAGCCAGTATATTGGTTTATCTAGTAATTATCAACAAGGTGATCCAAAGCAGTAGTACGTCCTAATAAGATTATTATAAGTGTCACGGCTAGCTTCCTGTGGGAGCGGTCCGATAGATCAAGCAACAATGAGGGGCTATATTATAAATAGACTAAGGTAAGGGCTCGAAGAAAGGGGCGCGGTAGACGACTATGTACATATTCGGTCGTCGGGGCAACGTTGGGGCAACGTTGATCCGTGACCAACGACGCCTCGATGGTAGCTATGTAGACGAACCGTCACAATAAGCTTCTGCTAACGCCTCGCCCTCTTACAGATATAGTAGTAATAGTACACCTTCTTCCTATCACTAACTATACCCTTAAGCTAAACGTCCTCCCCCCATTTCCATATTGGTGACGTGCGAGGCTTGGTGTTTTTAACGCCGAGCGTAAGGGACTTGTACTGGATATACTGCCTACCACTATATTTAAACTCCTCCACCTCCGGGCGGCCTTTGGCTGCAGAGTTAATAGATTCTGGGGCAAGAATAACATCGTCAGATAGGGGTGTAGCTAAGTAATTAGGCAAGAAGCGCGCAATACTAGATTAATTTGTCGCTAGTAGGCGAGTTTATTTAGCGGCCATAGTGGAAACAAAACACCAAATTAATAAGTAATATGCGTAGTAGGAGCAACAGGAGGGTAACTCCTTAATTCTACAGGCAATTAACCGTCTTTTAAGACGGTGTAATACTACAAAAGTCACTAATTGGCCGCCACTACCTGCACTAACTCCTCAGCGTCCTGTCCTTCTCAGCCTCACGTCTAAATAAGGAATGGAACTGGAGCGCCAGGAGCCTCTATAAGCACAGATCCAGTCCAGTCCACCAATAAAATCAAGCGATCTAGCTCCAGAAGTTTAGGCGATCCATATGGCGCTCCAAGATAGCTCCAGTCCAAGTAGATCACTGCAGTTTGAGCTGATTGGTGAGGCCTATGTTCACGGAAAGATAGATGGCGAGGCAATGGCAGACTTTGAGGAAGGATTGATACTGGGCGGGGAGAGGGAGTTTCAGTTGCTGTGAAGTTGGCGTAAAAGTGGGGGAAGCAGAGCATTTCCCTTAAAATTGACTTTCTGTGAGATGAGTGTGCCAACTGAAGCAGAATGGTTTTCCTCTTAAATTGTCATCATAACTGTTATAATCTCTATTTTATAGAGGGGTATAGCGGACCGCGAACATTTATATTGCGAGAAATGCGTTTCTAGTATTTTCTAGAGGTGTTGTTACCCGTGTTACTAACTCTTAAGAACAAAGCCTTTACTTACAGTACGTGCGTATAAGGCGGTAAAGCTATTTCTACCATTTTCTCTACTACAATTATACCCCTTAGCACGGTAAAATTCGTCCTCGCGTTATCGATAAGGATTAGCCAATAGAGTCAATAGGATCAAGGCTCCTTAACTATATACGTACCTATGATTCTGGTGTTCCGCACGGACCACTTGCTCCGAGGCCTTTACCGTGCTAAGGGATAAGGCACGCTAAGGTTCCGACACTTTGCCCGCGCTGGCCGGACCCTTGTAATAAAGCTAGTAGGAGGTTTATATAAAGCTATACTAGTTAAGTACTAGGGAGATTTACTGTCTCGTTTGCCGTCTGAGTCGCTTACTGAGATAACCCTAAACTGTCGATTTGGGTCTGTAGCTTATCGATAAGCGCTAGCTAATTATATTAATTAAATTCGATAACCGTGCTCAGATATTGCTTAATTCCCATACAAAATCTCCATACAAAATCTCTATACAAGCTTACTCATTGGAGTTGAGTCGCTCAATATAAGGCTGCCAGCAGGCGTCGTTCCTGCATAATTGCAAGGCATAGTGGTGGTGTATATAGAGCACGCGTAGTCCTGGTCCTGGTGTTCGCGCATAGACCATACACTCTACCCTGACGGGTTAAGGGATAGGTCTACTAATAACTACGTAGCCTTGCTTCCCTACATCCTAGCGCGCTGCTTGGCGTATCCTGTAAAACAAAAACCTTTACACTTTTGGTACCGCACTTTGGCTTTCTAGGTAAAAGGATCTCCAGCTCTTCATTATATCTGCCTTTACCAACAGCAGGCGTTCTCCAGACCTGCATTTGGCGGACCAAACTGCACTCTATTATCTTTAGACAATCATACCGGGCGCGATAGGCATACCCAAACGGAAGATACTGATATAATCTCTTAACGATCTCGGCCTTTGGTTCTGTTAGTAGCACTTCGGTAGCTACGGTATAGCAATTACTTAATTGGTTGTGTTATTGGTGTCTAGAGGGAGAAGAGGTCTATTCTATATATTAGTGGTAACTTTTATGGAGCGCGTATACGCTAATCCCAAAATGGGAAAGAGTGAATGAAATAGGTCCAAATACTGGCAACTCTCTATATAATTGGCCTAATAACCCGTACACGTAATATACCGCACGTGATATCAAAATCCAACTCCAGTCTTTACATTCTACGTTTACTTAATTTCTTACTAACTACTTAACCTCTCTCCACCCATTCCTTCGTATTTAAGTTGATTGTATTTGTATTAATAAGGTTTCTTAATGCGTTACAAGCGTTTGCTTTTGTTATTGCGTCTATAGGGTTTAAGTCGCCGTTAATCTATTTAATCTCCGTAATTATGCGTCTCTTATATAATTGGCGTAAGCATATTAAGTTAACCATTAATCTCTTCTTTTAAGTACTTCCCAACTTAACAAGGTATTTGTATAGCGACTTGGAATCTATATAGAGTATAAGCGGGAGCTTTACCTATAAAATCTTCTCTATTGTAGACTTTAAGACCGCGCTATAATCGAATCCGTAAGCTATTACGTATAGTTTAAAGGCTAGAACTGAGCGAGTAACCCTCTTATACTTAATAGAGGACCAATAAATGATATTTATACTGCTACTATTGTCGGCGATTGTAATTATAAAGCCAATTTATAAGGTGTTGTTAGCGTTATTAGTAAAAGAGGCATCTGTAAATACCACAATCTTAGATAATTAGAGGTCTAAAGGTACAAATTATAGGCCTCTTGACTTATTATTAATTTGCCATTATAAACGCTTATTTAGCTTCTTTACATCACCTTCTTTTAGGTTGGTAACTTAAGCCGTAAAGGAAAGATTAAATAAAGACTCTGGTTGGTATATAGAGGCAATATACGCTCCTTTTGCGCGTTAAGCAATATATTAATCTTTTAGGGTAACCGCAACTCTCTTAGTGCCTCTTAAACTTATAAAATTGGTAGTCTTAAGGTTAACAAGGTTTAAGTTCTTGCACTAGCGTATTTGGTTAAATATAATAGAGTTATTATTATTAAGAGTAATTTAACCACTATTAAACTTAATTAGAGTACTTATTATAAGTTTCTTACGTTCCTTTACTATAAACTTAGCATTTATAAGATTGATTTCCTTGTTTTATACAAACTCTTTATTTCTAATAAATAGAGTATTGTTGGTCTGGAGGCCAATAATTCCTACTCCGGCTTTATGCGTATAGAGGAGGCAAGGGTTATAGGTAGACTCCTTTATCTTAAGCTTCTCCGTGTGGTAAAGGTGGTATATTAAGAACCAATGGTTACTAGCCTTAGGGATACTATATAGAGGCTTAATTACCTTTATAATGGTATTGTTACTAAGTTATAAGATATCTAAGAGTTCTAGAGGTAGGCAAATATAGAAATCGCGATTTAAAAGAGTGGTAGATTATACATACGCTTATAAAATATCACAAAAATATAGGGAGGCGCCTTCTTTAAGAAGAGAAGGTATAAGTATAAGTATAATTCGTTGACTTAATTATTAAATAGTAGGTAACTATATTAACACCAATTCCTTCTCCTAATTATTGTAGGCTTATATAACTAATTGTAATTTCTTAAACACTTAATTGGTACCCTTGTTCTTAATATTATTAATAAATTAGGAGTTAAATATATAGGTGCCTTCTGGTACTATAGAAGTATTAGCAATTTAAAATACGCCCTTCTTAAGTAGGCTGTTAATCTCCTTCGTACAGGAGTTAGTATATGATGGAATTACTATATAGACAGTAACGTCAGGTCTATGAAATCGTTTAGGTTGCTGGCGGTTGTGTTATAGTCGCTAAATTAGTACCTCTTGCTCTTTTTCTCCTTTATTAACTTGCTCTCCATTAGATTAATCTCCCTTAGAGTCTCTAACTGTACTCTCTTTATAATATAGCTTGACATAAGTTAATTAAAAATTGGTAACTTTAGATAAGAGTTTAACCTTATAAGTCTTACCGGTAATTCTAATTAATAGAAAGGGGCCTTTCTAGCCTCCTTTCTCTCTATATATAAGCACTGGGGAATTAGGTGGTAGGTTATATAAAGCTTCCATATTGGGACTGTTTTAAGTGTTAAATACGTTGTTAATTATTCTCTTAGCTTTCTCCTTTATAATCTCTTCTATTGCTTTGCGTATGGCGACAGCACATTGTTAAATTAATAGTGCCGGTACGTTACTGTCTGACATTTATAGGAAAGCACTAAATACTAGTAGAGTTGGTACCAAGCCGTTAGGGCCTATAGAATTATTTAACACCTTAATAGCTATCTATAAATATGCCTTCTTTAAGATATCTAAACCTATCTCTTCTTAAATGATCTTGTAGGCGCAAAGAAGGGTTATATAACCTTATTTAACCTTTCTGATGCTCCAATAAGCCTTAATGGGCACGCACTTGGTCTTCGTTATAACTATAGAGGCGTTTTAACGAAACTTATAGCTGTTAAAGTTAGTGCCGGCGTTGTATATAACTAAATTGGGGGGACTGAGATAAGTATTAAGCTAATAAGTATAAAGAGCCTCCTAGGTGGTTTTTATAGATATATCTTTTAGAAATCGGGCGGCGGTAAATCCTATAGCCTTATTAACAACGTGGAGTACTAGCTTGCCGTTAATGTAGAAGATATTAATAAATACTATATAATTAAAATCTAAATTGTTAGGAAGCTTAAACTTAAATCTATATAGGGATTTGCCGTGCTTTTAATAATAGCAATAGTACTTAGTTAGCTTCTTAATTATCTCTTTATTAATATTATAACCTAAACGCTTAAGTAGAGCATATAACTTCCCAACTAAAGGATAGCCGAAATAACGGTGTAATTATAACAACTCTATTGCTGTTAAGTAGTATACTGTTAATATAATTAATGCAGTAACAAATTGCTGTAGAGTCTTTCCCTATAGTAGGAAGGGGTGACCGAACTGTTATGCCACTAGCACTGTTAATATAGGAGTTACTACCTTATTAGTAAGGTTATTGTAGTAGTAACCTAGAGAGTTAAGATCTCGCAGGCTTATAAGAAATAGGGTATTAGCGTATATAATATAAAACACAATCTCTCCTACCGGTAATTGCACTTTAAGAGAACCTACTGATAATGTTAAGCCAATTCCGAACTTGACCTTAATGGCGCCAGCGTTAGAAGTATCAAGTATGGCTATTAAGTTAACGGTCTCCTTATATGCAAGATATTGGCCAAATCTAGCAGTTAATGCTCTTGCTGCTCCCGTGTTAATTATAATACCGTACTATTTGTTAGAGTTATATTAAGAGGTCTCTTTAGAGGTGGTTAAATACGTAAAAGGGAAAGTAGACTTATCAGGAACTACTCCTATAAGTATGTATTAAGTTACAAGGTTGCTTAACTTCTTAACTATTAATAATATAAAGTATTTAGTGTGTTTAGTATCTTCTTTAAGATTAAGTATAAAGGTCTAAAAGTTATTAAGATTATTGTCGTCTTTGGTGCCTTTGTATTCAGTAATCTATTAGGCAGCATTCCGATTGAAGGTATAGCTATATTTATATCTATACTTCTCTTTTTAATCTTCTTGCTCTTCTTTTAAGTGTTTGGTAGACTAATAGCCTTATTTCTTATAAACAAAGCATCTCTTAACTTATAAGTCACGAGGGTTACGGAATTAAGGATTTCGGTCTTAAGGGTATTGTTCTTAAAGGTATTAAGTGTTGCGATTCTAAGGGTATTATAAGAAGTGTTAAAATCGCAAGGTACCGCGATTATTATAATTGTTATTATTGCGAACGTATTGGCGGTCTATATAGTACGCTTCTTCCTCTTTATCTTCTCCTATAATATAGGCAGCTATAGCCAGTGGGTGACTTCTCTTATAGGTAATAATTAAGCTTTAAAGAGAGTTGATTAAGGCTGGCAATATATTAGGTGGTTAAAAGCATATATAACTACAAGCTAAGTTGTCTTGATACGCAATAATTAAGCGCTGTTATAAAGCGGCGTTACCCTTTATAGTCTCGTTGGCGCCATTCTATGCTTTTTAGAGGTCTTTAACTAAGATATTAAGGTATTTCTTCTTCTGTTTGGCCGTATTCTCTAGTTAAGATATAACTTCCTTTAGTATAAGGCTGTTAAATAACTGAAGTTAAAAGCGGCGGTGGTTATTATTCTTAAAATAGGCTTATATTATACCGCAAAGTTAAGTAAAAGTAGGTGTACTTTCTCTATACAATACTTGATTTGTAAAGAAGTGGTTAAGAGTATTATCCTTTAGTATATTGGAATATGCCTTTGCCTTTATTACATTATTAGTAATATTAAGTTACTTATAGTAATTCTTAAAGATATTAAGTTTAATATTAAAGTTATTATTTTAACCGCTATATTTGTTGTCTACTGTGATTAACTTTATAAGGGAAATGATATCTTTGGCAGTACGGTCTACTGGTAAGAGTAGAGGAGGTAAGTTTTGGTATTATATAGGTTATTATTTAATGTCGTTAAGGTTACTAACTCGTACTTTAACTCTGCCTGTCTTTAGCATATATGCTATAAGGTTTAACTTAAATTCTCCGTCCTTTGGTATTATTTGTTAAATCTCTAGTATTGTCTAAGTAGTCGGCTCTTCCTCCTAAAGGCATTTATATAGTGCGTTGTTTAGCTTAGGAGGGCGATTTAACTTATATACCCAAACTCTATACTTATGTAGAGCACTTTGTAAATTGCGTAAGTATATCTTATTAACTTTATTAAATAGCTGTGCCGTCCATTTATTAAAGTCTTCTTTAAATTGCTCCTAGAGATTACTATCTTGTAACTATAATTAGTTATAGACCCAGTATTTGTGTCTTATAAAAGTATCTCTCTTATCTTTCTCCTTATTTGTGGGATTAAAGCCGTTAGGCTACTAATCCTTGTTCTCTAGCTTTACTAACTAGTCCGCCATAACTCGTATTTATTGTATAGGAGGAGGTAAGGAGGGAGGCAGAATTGGTTACTATAGGGTTTTTAGAGGTATAGAGGGAGGGAAAGTTGTTGGTATAGAGGCCGTATTAAGTTCGTAGGTTGCGATAAACAGTAAGACGCGCAGGTGCCGCGAATGCGTAATGGACGCGATATAGAAAGACGAGTATAGGCAGGCCTCTAAATCTTTAAATACGAATTAAGTTGTAAAAACACAAGCATAGGTAGGCGTCTACTTCTTAACGCGTATTCCCTAGCAAATCTTATATAAGGGTTCTCTGTATAGGCAGGTAGGCCTTTTGTGGTTAATTCCTCTTTAAAATAGTACTGTCTCCTAATCTGTGATCACTGATTAGTGTTGGTAGCACTTCGGTAGCTACGGTATAGCAATTGCTTAATTGGTTGTGTTATTGGTGTCTAGAGGGAGAAGAGGTCTATTCTACATATTGGTGGTAACTCTTATGGAGCGCGTATGCGCTAATCCCAAAATGGGAAAGAGTGAATGAAATGGGTCCAAACAGGTTCTTTCCACTTTGGCATACCATCATGGCTTGCCGTGCAGTAACTTAATCTCGGTTTATGCTGCTGTCTAGTTATGAGGCATCGATGCTTGGTACGAGTATTCTCAAATAATATCCTTGCTTTTTCTTACCGTAGGCAGGTTTCCGTGCCAAGTAACTTCGATTCAACAACCTCTTCGCAATGGACTTCATTCGCCTCATCGTTGTAACCCTCTCTATGCTAGCAGTTGCCTTCGTCATTGCCGTGGCCATTGTTGAAAGCGAGCTCGGGTTATATTCGTTTACCATATGCCGTACTACTATCCTCATTTGCCTCGTCTTCTATGTGAGCAACAAGGTGACTGTGTAAGATCTCCGTCTAGTTACCCAAATGCCTAGATCAGAAATCTATCTTTCTTCTTTTTGTTTTAAGAACCTCTACATCCGAAGACTATTGTATTCTAACGGAAATAGGTATATATTCTTAGTCGAAAGAGCCCACGCATTGCGTGCACCCTACCTACGACGTGCTTATGATTGGATATGGCTTGCAAGAATGATAGTCGTTGCTTTCATCTACCCTTTCACCAACCTTTCTACTACGGATCGGAAGTGCCGCATTGGTTTTCCATTGAAAGTTACAATACCCTACTCTGGAGTCTTCATCTACCTTCTTCAGCCTCTCTTAAGCTTTAGTGGACTGTCAAACACCTTCCCACTCTGGACAAACCGGCTAACCAGCTGTATTTGCTGTGTACTGAAAACTTAAGAGCGACCGGATAGCAATCATCTATATCCAATCAACAAAATTTTTCCGAAGTCAGTCGAAGTGTTGTTGTGGAAATTCTTGATCGGATCTGTCCTTTTGATGCTACCAACAGTAGCGAGCCTAGGCCTGCTATATCATATGAAGGGACGGGAATTACAATATGCACAATTGACAGTATGTCTAACTTTCATGATCCATTCCTATCAGGTTGAAGCACTGTTATAACCTTTATAGCTCTACTACAAAAAGCATACTACAAATAAACTCGTTGAAATTGCGGTGTCTTGCAGACGAAATGATAGTAACCTGGGCAGTTTGTATAATACGCTGGCTAACAGTCGACTCCATCGAAATAGATGGGAGAACGATGGTTTTGTTAATTCAGTCGGATACCAATAATCCCAGATCGGCAGGTGCTGGAATCTCGCTGTGATGAAGCTGTATTTCCAAAGGTGTTGGAGTTTTTAATTCATCTATCTAGAACAATGGAATTTACGGCGCTCATTACAGCCACGGCTTGTTTCACCTTCGCGCTTTCCGCTACCTTCAATCACTCACCTTGCAATGCGGCATAGAGATTTCGATTACATTTCACACTCTGGCAGAGACATTGGGTATCATTAGGCGCATGGTATGGTACACGACCTCTCCCCCGCAATCAAAAGTCGGAATCCTCTTCCTCAATTATAGTTTGTGAAAGCAGACCTCGTTGGGGTTGGATTGTCTCCTCCGTCTTCAGTAGAGGTGGGCTCAATGGGTAATCGAGAGACTGCATCTTCTTCTTGCGCCTTGCTGCCCGATATGAAGCTGCTGTCCTCCCCTTTTCTTGTGTGTTTCCGGCGGTAGAGTCGATGTTGAGTACCGCGGAGAGGAAACCAAAGCAAAGATGGATAAAGCCGCCAGCCACGAATCCGATGACACCTGCGACGCCTAAATATATGTAGATAGTCTAATATTGCAGACTCTTAGTCATAAAGCCAACTATTGACACGGCCAGATTCTTACCTCGATGTTGCTCAGCAACTGAGGTTGGAAAGGGAAGAGGAATGTTCCCAGGAGAACGTGGCCAAGATGCGTCAGAGGAAGAAGGAGGAACTGCACGGCGTACCAGAGTGGCGACAGCGCAATCAAAAGCCATTGGACGAGTTTGACGATGGGGTAGAGGATGTAATAGAGAATTGTGAGCGTGTCGGCCAGATAGTCGTAGGCAGTCATGGCGATAGTTTTGATGGGTTCGTGACAGTCAAGTCATGTTTCTAGAAAGGTTAAGGAAAGGAAAGGCAGACTCAGCATGGCATTTAGACTTTAGACCCGCACCCTCATCACTATTAACACCAAACGAGCAAGGTAGTGAAAGCTGGCGTGGCAGGCACGCGGTGGTGATGGTCGTAAGACGCTGGCCTGTGCTGCGGCCGAGGGACTGCGCACCCCCTGGCAGCGCGTCTCTTAGCAGGCTGCCTCCTCCCGACCCGAGATCTCACCTCAATATCTGAATGGGACCAAGAGTGTGCCAGTCCAGCCCTACCGAGCCCACAGTATTTTTATATGCCCCCCAAACGCACTGGCAGAGGCCATGGGAAACAATCCCTCCCGCGCAACCACACCCACGAGCAATCCGCAGTCCCCGGCATCAGCGACTGCGTCACATGGCTCCGCGACTGTTCACCCAAGTCACTCAGTGCGGAGGGAGCCGCGTCGCCGTGAAAGCATCCAGGCGCTTTCTAATGTCAAGGCTACTGCCGCCCCTCCAAGTGCCAGTCTTGAAAGTGCCACCGCACATTCTTCCACTGTCCGTCAGCATTCTCGTAGCCGATCACAGACAACCTCCGCCGCATTGGTGACACCGCAACTGCGAGCCCACGACATACTCTTAAGAGAGAAGCCCACCCTTGAGGAGAAGATGGGCAATGACCAGTCCCGCGAGAAGCTTGCGAGAGAGCCCACGCCGCCGCCCGCGCGCCCATCTCCTCTAACAAAACCAGTCGATGTCCCCGCACCTTCGGCGGAGAGCCATAACAGATTCGAATCTGCAGCCATTGGCCCTGCCGTTTCTTCCCAAGAAGCATATTACATGCCACCCTCGCAGTCTCAGTACACCCGACCTCCGCGTCTGCCATTACCTATCGAGGAGGAAGTGCATACGCCTGGCTCTCCCATCATCTCACCCGCAGACCTGTCTGCCCCTCTTGATCCTGTTGGTGTGGATGGCATACTGCCGCGGCGGTCCTCTGTGCTGAGCAGTACGACGGTGGACGATGATGACCTGGGAGATGGTCTTCTTCATGGAGATGAAGCTAGTGCTCGACCAGCCGTGCCGACACTTATCGAGTGGACACAGGGAGGCGATCGAGTTTACGTGACAGGCACTTTCGCTGGTAACTGGGATCGAAAATACAGGTTACATAAAGAGTAAGTGAGATGTTTCCGTCATGTGCGTCTTTGCTTTTAATCTTCTCTCAAAACCTTCAAAGCCTCTTTTGATCCGCTCATGCGCCCTCCCCCTCGCATGCATCCTTCCGTACAGGTACATTTTTCACACCCAGCTCGAGTCCTGAAATCATGTCAATCAGCAACGCGAAGTGTACTGAGCTAACATGTGAAATGCCAACTCGTTCACTTGCCTAATGTTGAGGTTGCACAAAACGCTGACATTACATACGACTGCAGTGGTCCTAGTAAACATAAAGATGCACTCTCCGCAATCATCAATCTCGTCCCGGGTACCCATCATCTTAAGTTCATTGTGGACGGGGAGATGCGGCTTTCGGATTCTCTCCCTACGGCTGTGGACTTCACCAACATTCTCGTCAACTACATTGAAGTGTCCCCAGATGATCTTCCTCAACCTCCTGCGGCCGTCGGCGTTGCTGGCAAACAACCAGAGCCTGCACCTGTACCGGAAATTGTAATACCTCCCGGACTTTATCCCCCTCAGGTTCTGCCTCCAACCCCAGAACTTAGACCAGTGGCGCCTAAAACTTCACTGCAGCCTATTGCTGAAGCTCGCGCTCTTACTAAGCCGGTTCCAATCGCGCCCTCGTCTCCAAGGCAGTACCACCAAGTGATACCTCGCTATTTGGCAGATCTAGACGCGCCAGAAGAATCCCAACGGTTTGGTCGTGCAAATGCAGCAGTTAGCAATTTGCCAACGCCGCCTACACTACCCATGTTCCTCAGCAAGAGCATTCTCAATGGTACCACGCCAATGAAGGACGATAGCAGTGTTCTAATCATGCCAAACCACACAGTGCTGAATCATCTGGCGACAAGCAGTATCAAGAGTAATGTTCTAGCGACGAGTGCAACAACAAGGTATAAGCGGAAGGTGAGTTTAAAAAAAAACCCTTTTGGATGTGGAGCAATATAGGTCAGATGTCATTTCCCACTAATGCGTTGCAGTTTCTTACTACCATCATGTACAAACCAACAAGCGTGAACGGCGAATAAGTCGAATACTACATGCAAAATTGCATCCAAGGACTAGGAGCCATAACTGCTTTTGCTCCCTAAGAATCTAGTATTGAAGGGGCACAACTATGTTCGCGTATGAGACTTGCATACGAAACGACGATGATCATGATGGTTAGGCGTTTTTTTCATCCTCTCAACTCTGTAGATGGAAATCAATTTTGGGGTGTCATTTGGCTCGCTACAGGTGCACTGGAGAATCTCGGGCATCTAGGTAGAGGGGGAATCTGGACACTGGTATAACATTTTTCAAGTTAGGATGGGGTGGGCATAGATTTCTGGCGCTTTCCTTCAACTTCCCTCTAATTTCCTGGTACGGCGCATCAATCTTAAAAGTGTTTTGAGATTTCTCTAGATCATTTGGCTCCTCAGGATCACCTTTCTTTTCAATGTTCGATACTTTCAAACACGGTTGAAGAGGCGATTAGTTATGCGCCGTGAACCCCACTCCAATTAAATGCTGTGTGCTGATATGTTATTCATTTCCACGTAAATTGTCCACATCGGCCCCTCAATCCCTCCAACCAACAAACACTTCATCCGTTCTATACCTTTGTGTGCACGTACTATCCTCCAATTTTGTCCTAGCTCCTGTCTCGTATGCGAGCAACCCGGCGTGGGCAATCATAATTCCATTATCAATGCAAAATCTCTCGTCAGTGGCAAAGACACTCCCGCCTCTATCTCGTGCCATCAGTTCCATCATTTCCTGTAGCCGCTCATTACAGCCCACCCCACCCACAACTAACACTTGATTGGACCCCACATGTGCCATAGCCCGCTCAGTTATCTCAACGAGCATCGCGAACACGGTCTCTTGCAGCGAAAAGCAAAGATCCTCTTTGGTTACTACTTCACCCTCCTCAGTTTTCAACTTCTTCTCTTCGGGCAAATCATCTGATATTTGCGCCGCAAGCACATCCGCCACTGCTAATATGCCAGAGAACGACGCATCCATGCCTTTGACTGCATATGGTAGGTCTATTAGATTCTTCCCCTTCTTTGCCAGCTGCTCGATGTTGTAGCCAGGCGCAGGATCATTTGGGATTCGTATTGTGCGCGCGAAACGGTCAAGACAGTTACCCACGGCGAGATCTAAGGCTTCACCGAAGATGCGGTAGCAGCGCGACGAGTAAGCTATGACTTGAGTGTTGCCGCCGGAAACGTATAGCACAACCGGGTTTTGAGCGCGAGTGATTGCGCGACCCATTTCAATATCTGAGGTATGAAAGAATGATGATCAGCAGCCCTGGGTGCCATGCAGTATGTGGAGTTTGCTCAACTCACGCCCCACGCAGTGGTTAACTCCAACCAATTCCTTTCCCCACAGTAGCGCGAGCGTCCTTGCGGCAATTGCAACGCTCTGCAGCGGCGCACCCATTCCTGGTCCTTTTGTATAGCATATGCAATCTAGATGATCAACCATCACCCCTGCCTGGCGCATCGCCTGCTTGATCAGCCTTACAACCCATGTTCGGTGGTGTTTCGCGGTGTCTTTTGGGAGGAAACCTTCTCCAGGCGGGGAAACATATGTGTGGCGGAGGTTTGCGAGGATTTTCGGGGGTTTGGAGAGAGACAAATGCTGGATGATGCCGACGCCAAGTTTATTGGCGCTGCCCTCGAGTCCGAGGGCTATCATCCTGTATCCAAGACAGCAAAATGCTCGCGTGGTGTTTGTGACGCAGAAGGAGCTTTGATACGCCAAGAATTCGGGTTATCGATAAGGCATGGAACAACTCCCGGAGCCGCTTAGCCTCCTAGAGATCCGCTAAAATGTCCACCATTAAGTTCGCCAATAGCGAATATTACTCTTGCTACAATTCTTCCCCCAACACTCCTTTTGCTTGACCAAGTATTCAGCAATGGCAGACGATTTCCAGGCTAAGTCTGAGGCCTTTATGGCCTGGCTAGCTAAATCTTCAGCCAATATCAGCAGCAAAATCGCGCTTCGGGACCTGCGGGAATATGATGCTGGACGCGGTGTGGGTAAGCTGATACGTCTTCAAGTAATTCTTGAGATAATCCTCCCAAACTTCTTTAACTTGCATTCACCGGGTAAGAGAGTTCGTCAGCTGATATACAGTTTAGTTGCAATTTCACATATTGCAGAGGATGAGCTTCTCTTCAGCATTCCCCGCACGTCCGTACTCAGCGTAGAGAACTCTGCCCTTTCCGCCAAACTCCGCGAAACACTCCAAGGACTCGACCCATGGGCCTCTCTCATCCTCGTCATGATATTCGAGTATCTGCAGGGCGCAAATTCTCCTTGGAAGTCTTATTTCGATGTTCTGCCTACCGAGTTTAACACGCTTATGTTTTGGTCCGAGGATGAGCTGGCAGAGCTTCAGGCCAGCGCTGTGCGCGGCAAAATTGGGAAAGAGGGAGCGGACAATTTGTTCAAAGAAACAGTAATACCAATCATTCGAGAAAACGAAAGAGTTTTCTTTCCAGAAGAGATTCGACGTAATTACGCATTGTCCGACGCGGATCTGCTGGTCTTGGCGCACAGAATGGGCTCGACAATTATGGCCTACGCCTTTGACATCGAGCCCGTGGAGACCAATAAAGAAGTGGACGAGGAGGGGTACGCTTCAGAAGAAGAAGATGAAGCGCTCCCGAAAGGCATGGTGCCGTTGGCAGATATGCTAAATGCCGACGCGGATAGGAATAACGTATGACCCCACATCTCGCCCTCAAGACTGCAGTTTTTGCTAACCCAATGAATAGGCGAGACTTTTCTATGAGAGCGATGTATTGACAATGAAGGCACTTAAACCCATTGTTGCCGGAGAGGAAATATTCAATGACTATGGTCCTTTACCCCGTACGGACTTGCTTCGGCGGTATGGATATATCACAACCAACTACGCGCAGTACGACGTGGTTGAGGTTCCTTTCGAAATCGTTTGCGAAGTTATACAATCTGAAAGCCAAATTTCAGCATCTGTTGTTGAAGATAGAGTAAGTTATGCATCGAATGCGTCAGCTAAACGTATCTGACACCGGTTAGCTTTCATATTTGGAAGAGCACGGAATCGTCGACTCCGGCTATGATATCTCATACCAAAGTCGCCCTGGCCAGGATCTTGTGGGAAACATCTCACCTGAACTCCTTGTCCTTATCGAGACCTTCCTGGTCCCCACAGCTGAGTTTGACCGTCTTAAAGCCAAAGGGAAATTACCAAAAGTCGATAACTTGTCACCCCAAGGAACAAAAGCCCTTTTGAGTATACTCAGAACTCGGACTACGCAATATTCGACGAGTCGTAAAGAAGACGTGGATATGCTCTTCCAATTGGCTAGCGTTACAATTCCTATAGAGATAGCTTCTCAAAAACTGAAGCGAATGAAAATGGCCATTGAAGTGAGAATTGGGGAGAAATTGATGTTGGAAGAGACCGCAAAGGCCTTGAAAGAGACGATCGAAAGAGCGGGAGGGGACCCATTGAAAAGGAACGAGAGGAGCCCCCAGGCTAGCGCAAACAAGAAAAGGAGAATTGCTTAGACTTGGCTTTACCATAAACAATGGACAGGGTTTCACAGCAATGGAAAAGATATGGTGGCAGCGGCTTGGGTGAGCTACTATTATTGTTTGCTTCTTTATGCCAGTGATGGCTACTAATCTACATGCTCCTAGGTTTCTCCCAAAAGGCTTCCCTCAAGCTGGTTTGGCGGGCTTGATTATTCGGCACCGAACGTCCACTGGAGGACTATTGTACATGAACAGAATTCAGTCTTCCATCAATCCAAAGACTCTAAACTCGCTCAGTCGCTCGAACAAGATACAGGACTCAAGAATCCTTGAAAAGTCAAGAATGGAGTTTCACGGAGAAAGTAACAATGTAGTCGGACTCCAAGATGAGTGAGCAAACCTCTCAGCCTGCAGCATTCGAAGGTGGCAATAGATGTCCTGATGCCGATCTGTTGTGGTTCTGGTGTAGATGGTTCGAATCTCCGATACTCCTCTGGACAACACCCTGCCCCTTTTCACCCTGTCTGTCTATCATCATACGGTACTTGATGTGCAGATTATCATATGGGTCGACAAAGTACAGCTGCTCATCCTCGCTACTGTCGCCAGAATATTTGTGTCGATCAAGGACGCGCTCATCAATTGGTTCTGGACATGGCCGTTTCACGCCTCGACGGTCGACCATTATTCGCCCACCTCGTCCTTTGCGACGTCGATATCGCCGCTGGTCTAGGTATGGCACGTCGTCTGGCGGTGAAGCATAGCGAACTACGACTCTGTTTTGCTTCTCCGCCTTGTTCATATCTTGGTCAGCATTCAAATTGTCACCAGAGTTTTCAGATGACACTGATGCTGGGGGTGTGGGTAACTGTTGGCAAGTTACCGGACGGAAAGTGGATCTGGAGGCTGCCTGCTCCAGAGGCGGAGTAATTGGTCGCCAAGTAAGATCCTCCCAGCCCTGGTTCCACTTCTGGTGCTTGGCCAAGTTCTCTTCGATGAAACCATTGATGGCCTCTTCTTTCTTTGCCAACTGCTCTTGTAAAGACACGAGGTCGGAGTCTAGCAGGCGACCATCTGGACGTGTGAGTTGAGGTTTTGGTCCCATGCCAGGAATACCGCGTTGCACGGCTGTCGAATCCACCTTGGGCTTCGGTTTCGGTGCCGGCTGCATTCTGGTCAGTAAGTCCAGACATATCCTTTGGATATCTCAAATACCTTCTGGTTGATGAGGTCTTCGTCATCTCCTTTAATACTGAGTTTCCTCTTTACCTCTTTCACTACAGCACGTTGCTCGAAGATCTGCCTGTCAATGGCCAGCTGTTCTCGGCCCATTACCTCTCGAACCTTGACCCTAGACATCAGGTATCGTGCCTCCTCCAGTTCCTTTCTTAGTTTCTTTAATTTCTCTGTCACCTGCGCATCTCTGCCACGCGTCTTGCGGACCTGCCGCACCTCGCGCCGTCGGAAGCACACATATGGGTCGGAGTCATCTGTCTCTAAGTTTGTCTCGAATTTCAAGGTTGGCATTAGACCCCGATTGTTTGTCATCAATCGTTGATTCTTCCAATGCTCGTAGATATCTTTCGCAAATCTCCTTGAGGATTCGCTGATCGTTTCATCGAATTCAGTTTCAATTTCCTCGTAGGATAATACTGGAGGATTATCCACTGCCGCATACGGCTGTTTCGTTTGGGCAGTTTCCTCGAAAAAGTTCATCACTTCTTCAAATTCATCTTCAGCACATTGGATTGCCTTTCCCTTCTTTTGGTTCATCTCCTTGAGAAAGAGCATATCCTCGGAGGTCATGCAGTAAGGGCATCCTACGCAGTCCTCTACGGTGGATGAAAAGCGGATATAAGTGGCTGGCTGGGCGAAATGCCGCGGATAGAGCTGCTCATATTGCAGACTACTTGCGACGGCATCAGGAGTTGGAATGTAGAGTTGTGCGACCTTACCGCCGGTAGCTGCAGCTTGAGACGCGGATATTACGGCTTGTAAGTGATGTTCCTATTTTACAATGCATTAATACTTCAATTCTCATATTACGAGATGCAAAAGGTGAGTGGGCTAAGCAGAGTATCGTAATGATGACTCATCATGTAGTGATATCGAAGGTGTGGAAAAAAATAGGGGGCTGTGAAGGTGATGAATCGGGCTAAGCGTGAAAACTTACGATTTCCTCGCCCTTCTCGACACCGGTTTCGACCTTGGGAATGTGGCGTTGCGCGTCGTCGTCGGGCAGCTTCTCGACCTCATTTTCACGCAGCACAGGTAGGTTTTGCTTTGTGGATAGTTTGCGCTGGCGAAACCGCTGCCCAGTGACTCGTTGCGTCATGTTTGGTGGTTGTAGACAGTAGCAGGAGGCGAAGGTTGTAGCGTAGCCGTGATCCCGCTGCGCGTACGCTGGCTCCCGGGCGCCTAAGCTTGGCGCAAAATCTGCGCTCGGTCGCAAAGGGCGACGGCCTAGCGGTCACTGCGCGCGAGAAAGCGGCGGTTACGGGCTCAGCTTGTGCCCCAAAACCCTCGTGAGCCGTGTTAAACGAAAGCTCTCGTCGAGAAAAGTCGATCTAGCGGGTTTTTGGGAGTTTCATGATAGGTTGTGGTGAATGTTTTGATGGATTTGCGTGATGCGGTGATGGTCGGTCGCGGGCGTGGGCGGGTGTTGGGGAAGGCGAGAGCAGCGGGCCTGACCTTGTTTGGCCTTGAAGCGAGCAGACGAGATTAGGGCGGCGCGCGCAGGATTCCTTTTGGATTGCTAGAGGAAGGGCGACGTTTTCATTCCCGCAAAATAATATATGTATATATGCTACAATCGCTACAATAATATTATTGCATCTTCTATTGTGACTTTGCTACTATTGTGACTATTGTCATTGCGTTTTGCACCTAGTTTGTGGTTTTCTTTTCGACCACTGCGATACTTTTGCTAACAGTGACATTGCCTCGCTCCTGGCCGTAGTTTCCTAAGAGACGATGTTCACCTTTTCCAGCATTTCCGAGAGCCTCGTACCGCAGCTGATCTATATGAAACATACTTGTTCTCCAGTGTCGCTTTCGAAAGTTGCAAATGCAGTGCACATGCGAGGTGAAAGATAGTTGCGGATACCTATCGGAAAGCATCATTTCTAGCCAGTCAAGTCTCAGATAACCATGCTTTTCGTGTCTAACAGTTACACTCTCGTGAATTATTTCTCGCAATTGATTCGTCAAGTCTTGAAGTCGTACATCATTGGCGCATCGTCGTGTCGGTGAGAGCAACGCATTTACTTGCATGACATTTATCCAATGCCTTTTAAAACCTGCGTCCTTTCCTACTGGAAATCGAAGCCTAGCTATTTTAAGAGAACAACAACCATGCCTTTCGTCGGCTGCATGGCGCTGGTGCCCACGCCAGCTATGTCCTCCTTAACCGCTTTCGGTTGGCATGCTATGTCGAGTTGGCTCCGTTTTCGTATATCCTTCTGTGCGTTCAAAGTTCTGAAAGGCAAAATTACAAGGAGAAGTCGAGGCTGAGGGCAGGGCTAGCCTTTAGCGGTGGAGTTGTTTGTATACCAATACAAAGGTACTCAAGTACGCCAAATTCTAGTGTACTGGTGGTGCAATTGCGTTGTACCGATCGTGTCTCTAAACTAGATATTAGCACCATTGACTATTGAAAATGGTCACTGTCGGAATGTTAGTCATGTGACGCGGTCACGAGACCACGAAGCGAGGCTAGCTAACCTGACCTTGGAGCAACCCCTTACTTCTAGATAAAACAATAACTACCAACTTTAACACCGCATACGTATTGCAATACAGTGATATTCGTGCATGTTGATAAAGCGAGTATACCGACACTAATTAGTAGACGTACAGATTAGGAAATACGTAATAAGCTAGAGCTTGAGAACCGTACTAGAAACAGTACACGGATCGCCTAGCCTTGTCTATTCTAGTTAAAGGAGAAAGCTACATCACCCTTAAAGCTTAAGACTATGTATTAGCTTAACTGCTAACGCGTTAGATCGCCTAGAGAATTGTATCTTTACTTAGAGAAGATTGCGACCTCCCTTAAGCTTAAGAGAATTTGTACTAGCCTTACAGCCAATACAACAGATCGCTGAGAGAATAGTAATCTTGCTAAGAACTTTATAGGCCTAACGGCTATAAAGGACGTATATACCTAAAACACCCTTACCTTAACACCCTTACCTTAACACCCTTACCTTAACACCCTTACCTTAACAACCTTAACCTTAACCTTGACCTTAACCTTAACCTTAAACTAAACATATACAAGGACTAGTACACTGCTTTGCACAATAAGATGGATTCTAAATGGAAGGAGAGAATCGCTAGATATGGTTACGGGATTAATATAGCAACTGCCTTAGAGGAAGACCTAGAAGAATATATGGAAATGAAAATCTATAAGTATATATATAAGAACTTTACGGATTATACACTACGGTTGCTATTCCAAGAAGAATTTAAAGGCTTTACTATTAAGGACTTTAGAAAGATACGCTCTGTTACTAGAGTAAAGCTCCATACTTACCTACTCTAAAGAGGAGTATATGTCGCCATATATAGTAATAGATACCTACTTTATAAGGTTCTATATAATGTCCTTATAGAAGAGGAACCTTATAAATAGACAGATAAGGAAATTACAGGAGCTCTTAAGGAAGTTAGCCCTATGATTATAGTAGCACTACAAGAATAACTTAACTTAATATAAACAGCTCTAATATTAAATCAAGCTATAACCCCATTAGTTATAGCCTCTTTAGTTCCTATAACCCCCCCCCACAGCCCACTACCTTCCCATATAGTACCGACGCCTATAAACCATTAACTACCTCTACTACCTCTAACACCTGCAATTCAGCCTATAGCTACAGCTACAATACCTAGAACGCAAATACCTACCCCTACAACACCCTAACTAGCTATTGCATCTATACCCTAGCAAACTACACCAACTGCTACCTAATAGCAAGCTGTACCTACCTCTACTTAGGATCAACTACTTACCCTCCTTACTTAACTCCTACAGACGTAGAACTAGCAATTATTGCCTACGGCAACTGCCTCTACCCTCCCTCTAGTAACCGCTCCTATCCTACCTAGTGCTCCTTCTGCCCAGTACCTTTACCCTAGTACTGCTAATACCGACCCTGCTATGCACCTGCCTATATATAGCAAAGAGGCAGCTACTATCGCTAAGATCTATACGGATAACCAGAAGTATAATAGAGTGAGTAATAGCTTTAACTTTAAGTTAACTATCTTCTATAATATCTGTAAGAGAGCTGGTCTACCTCCTAAAGGCTATATAACTGCATTCCTAACCATACTAAAGGGACTTACTTAGGATTACTACTATAATAGCAGCCTTTTAACTAGATTATTTACTAAGGCATATAACTATATGCGTCACTTCTTTAAAGGACTAGAGTACTATTAGAGAAACCTTACTAAATGGAACGCCACCAACTTCTAAGGAATTATTAATAAGAACCCTAATAAGTAAATCTATTAGAGTTTCCAACTACTTCTTAATAAGCTCTTAAAACATTGCTATAGATTATACCTAGAATTTTGTATAGACCTCTTCCTTATAAATAAGCTAGTTACCGCTTGCCAAGGAGTACTAGTATACTATATTGCCATTTCCAACCCTTCTAAAGACCTCTCCTAGTTAATTAGTAAGCTGTAATCTTTTATAGTTATATAGGAGAAGGAACACCCTTTTTAGGCCTTAATAAGACCGTCTTAAAGAGCCTACTTTATGGATTATATATACCGCCGTGATATCTATAACAACTGTAACCAAACCCGCTCTTATAGATAAAACACCGTTAGGTCCCTAAAGACCAAGTGCTATATTTGCTAAAAGGAGAGCTACCGCTTATAGAAACATATAGAGGAGGAGTAGAACCATTCTAGAAATAAGTATAAAAGACGTTTTAACAATAGCAAGGGCTATAATGGTAACTTTAAAGAACGCTTTAGATAATACACTATCTACTATAAAGGAGATAACGATAATAAGTGTAATAAGACTTTTAAAGCTCTTGTGCTAGATATAGACGCTAACAAAAACACTAATAATAATAATAGTGAGGAAGAACTAGAAGACCCTAATGGCTGCTACCTTATATCATTTAGGACTTTTACTATAGACAAAGCAACCTTTATAAGCGTAGAACTAGCCAATAAGGCTTACGCTTACTTACTTACTGCAACCTCCACAGAACCTACTATAGAAACTGACCCGTTTAACTATAACACAACAACCGCCGTTTTACGCTATACTTCTACGGTATTTATAGGAATTATAATTAATACTAGTGTATTAAAGAAGTTTATGGCCGGTTATAGACAATTCCAGGCACTATAGAACGCGGACTAATCTATAAGACTTAATACCTCAACCAAAGGATAAGTTAACGTGCAGTTTGGCATTAGAATTGCTACCTCTATTAGAACTATAGATATTGTCACCCCCATAGGCAAGATATAGTTTTATATTATTTATACGGATACCCCCTTCTTGCTCTATTTAGCGGATATAGATAGACTCTAAATCTACTACAATAACCTTAGAAACGTTGTTATTACTTACACTAAAAAAGTGCTAGTAGTGTGATGGTTTGGTTACCTATTTCTCCTATAGAGCTTATTACTATAGTTATATTTATCTAAATCCTTTAACGCGAACCCCTACTACTTAACAGATGTAAAGCTACGGCGCCTATATTACCAATTTAGACATCCCTTAGTTAAGAAATTATAAAAGCTACTCTATTATACTGGCCATAAAACTAATAGAATAGCCATTAAGCAACTAACCAAGTTCTGCCACTATTATTAGAAGTTTAGCAAATCACTAGGCAGATTCCGCTTTACCCTATAAGATAATATTAATTTTAACTATAATATTATCATTAATATTATATACATTAGCGGATCACCCCTCCTATACGTTGTTAATAAAGGAACGCGATTCTAAGCCGGTAGATAGCTACAAGACATTAGCACTAAACATATATAGAATGTTCTACGGATGTGCTAGATTAATATCTACCTAGGGCCACCAGACCTAATTACCCACAACGCCAGAAAGAACTTTATTAGTAAGGAATTTAAGCAATACGTCACTATTATAGGAATTAGTATAAAGGGAGTACCGGTTAAAGCACATAACTCTATTAGAATAGTAGAGCGCTACTATAGTCTATTATAGCGAGCCTACCAGATTATTATAACTAAAATCCCTAATATTAATAAGGAGATAGGACTCTAAATGGCGTTTAAAGCAATTAATAATTTAGCTGGCCCTAAAGGACTAGTTTCTATACTTCTAGTCTTTAAAGCCTACCCCTAAATGGTTGAATCCAACGCACTATCCCCTATGGTTATATAACGCGCTGCCGCAATTAAAAAGGCTATGGTAGAGATACAGAAGCTATAAGCTAAACAACAGATCACTAACGCGCTAAATATGCGAAACAGACCCAATGCTAATGCGATTTATAATCTCCCACTAAATTCGCCCATTTTGGTCTAGAGAGAAGGAAACACTAGCTAAAGCGGCCATTAGGACGGGCCATTTTCCTTACTTACTATTAAGGGTGAAATATATACTGTTAAACTATCTAGCGGACCTATAGCCTTTTAATCTACAGCTATAAAACCCTATCTTTAAGTAACTAAATCGCAGGAGTAAATTATTGGACTAGAATTGCCACCTAAACCTCTATTTAGGTTAGTCCTTCCTAAGACTATCTTAGAGAGACCTACTAAAGCTTAGCAATAACCCCCAAAATAAAGTAGAGGACGCCCCTATAAATACCCTCTACTTACGGCCTTAACGGATATTACTATCTACCTACAAAATAACAGTTAATTTAGTACTTAATTTAGCGCCTCCTAATAGAGGGAGCTTACTAGTCTACTTAAGAAGGGAGTTTTTAAAATTGTAAGACTTATGGATATACTACAAGGCGTACAACTCTTTAATTTATGATTTGTTGATAAGATTAAGAATAAGGGAATCAATAAAGCCTTTAAGAAATCCTAACTAGTTATATAAGCTTATAATAACTTAAAAAAGGAACTAGTTCTTACCCAATTACTAACTATTTAATAAGTTAGCTAATAACTAATTCTCTATATCGCCGCCATAAAGCTTCCACAGGCATAACTTTACCTCTAAGACATTTCATAGGCCTACGTATAATTAACCACCACACTAAATCAAGAATTTTATATATAACCTCCGCACAAGCTAATTAAGCAACTTGGGATTAATAAGGCCTCCATTTTAAAGGTTGTAAAACCACTTTACAGAGTACCAGAAGCCAGTAACCACTGGTTTAAGATATATCATTCGCATTACATCCAACAGCTACATATGGACCAGTCTACGTATGACCCCTGTCTTCTACAGAGCAATAAACCCTTCGGCATTGTAGGCCTATAAACTAATAATACTCTATTCCTAGCAGATGAGTCCTTTATAAACATAAAGCAAAACAAGCTGTATAAGGCCAAGTTTATAGCTAAGGAATGGGAATAACTTACCATTAATACACCCATTAAGTTTAATAGTAGAGTCATTTAGCTACTAACTAATAGGAGTATCACGCTTACTTAGGAACAATAATGCATAAACCTTAATACAATTAGCACTAAACTTGCTATAAGTATGGGATTAAAAGGAGCTATAAAAACCTTAACCCTAAAGGACCAGTATATCACTTAACGTGCTAGAGGTATATATATTACTTTAGTTTGCTAGCTAGAAGCCTTATTTAATTTATTCTTTGCCGCCTAGGTAATTAACCCTAATAAGGAAGATATAAAATAGTTAAATAAGCGCCTAAACTGGCAAATTAAGAACGCTAATAGAGGCTTTAAGTTTATTAAGTTAGATATCAAAACCCTATAGCTACTGGTATTTACGGATATATTATTTGCCAATAATAAGAACCTCTCTTCACAGATTGGCTACATTATTGTACTAGCTAATACTACAAAGAAGGCTAATATCGTCTATTAGAGCTTAGTTAAGTGCAAAAGAGTTACTTAAAGCATACTAGCTTCTGAACTCTACGGCACGGCCTATAGCTTTAATATTGGCGTTGCAATCAAGTCTATAGTAGATAAGATCCTACAAATTAACCTTCTACTTATACTTTACACTAACTTTAAGTCCTTATATAACTGTCTAGTACAACTCGGAACTACCTAAGAAAAACGCCTAATAATCAACATAATGTACCTCCGGCAAGCCTATAAACGGAGACAGATTACAGAGGTGAAATAGATTAATAGAGAGGCTAACCCTACTAACGCTATAATAAAGGGAAAACCCTATGCGGCTCTTTAATAGCTTATTAATACAAACCAAATTAACCTATAAGTTATAGGATGGGTTAAATAAATAAACTTAGATTTAGCTTAGCGTTATATAACTAATTATAATAGTACGGACCCTAAATTTAACCAGCTAATTAGGATTTTCTATCCCTAAGATAGAAAATTACTATTGGCTTGCTTACTACTAGCGCCTTAGCGGCTATCGCAATATGTCAACCTGCTACCCCTAACAATTCTTCTTCTTCTTCTCCTTATTGCGTATACGCTACAAATAGTCTAGAAGTAGACTTAACTTTAGAGTGTAGATTAGCCTTCTTTTTAAAGTTGCTCTAGTGTTAGAATATTAGTTATGTGACACGGTCACAAGACCATAAAGCAAGGCTAGCTAACCTGACCTTAGAGCAACCCCTTACTTCTAGACAAAACAATAACTACTAACTTCAACACTGCATACGTATCGCAATATAGTGATATTCGTGCACGTTAATAAAGCGAGTATACCGACAGTCACCTATGTTAGAAAATTCACTGATATTAAAAAACGAGATTAAAATAAAATAGAAGATTAATAGGCGGTACGTAGGGTACATTGAGGAGCAAAAGGAAATTTAAAAAAAAAGTACGATTTAATGCTCCCAGCCAGGTTCGCCTATAACCAGCTACACCATGGAAGCAAGCTGAATCGAGGTACGAGTGGTCTATAACTTCGGGTCCTACAATTCAAACCTCGCCAAGCTAGCTTCTGATTGGTTAGAAAAAAGCACGCACGGTAAGTTGTGGCAGAATTCACGTGACGAACTTCAAAACACTGAGCTCTACTAAAAATCTACTAAAGCTCTGCACGAAGCTCTACCGAAGCTCTACATAGCTCTGCAAAAGCCCTATAAAAGCTCTGCAAAAGTTCTGCAAAAGCTCTACCAAACGCTCTACCAAACGCTCTACTAAAACTTCTGCAAGAGCTCTGCCCATGCGGTGAATAAAGCACGCAGTGCGTAGGGGGGTTCCAAGGGGTCTCCCCCTTAAGCTTAAAGCTTTACTTAAAACTCTATTAATTTTTAAAAAATTTTAAAGTTTTTTTAAAGGTATAAATAACGTAGGTAATGGGGTTATAAAGGTGACCCTAGTTATGAAGGTTTTGAACATCACAGACGAAGCAAAGCGCATAGACGAAATTTGTTTGCAAAACCTGCAAACCTTCATAACTCCATCACCTACGTTATTGCTTTTAAATTAAGCCCAATTTTAAATATAGTGTTTTAGTTATTGTAATAAATTCTTTTAATTAAATAACCTTACTACTACTCCTTATATATAAAAGGGGATTTAGGGGGTTTCCCTTTAAAAAACCTTATATCAATATATATGCTAATTAAACTCTATTATAAGGCTTTAAATTAGCTTATTAATTATAAACTCGGGTTAATATTTTCGTTGGGGGGTACCAACGATCCGCATATTACGATTAATTGTGTGGTGTTGGCCACGGAGGTAGCCTTGCTACAGAGGTACGACAAGTGCTGTTCGACATCGGTATCAGTATAGTTTCAACCTATATCATCACTCTCTAGGGACCCCTGTAGGGGGTCAATTCTCTTATGTATATTAGGGCTCTTAGAGCCACCTTGAATAAAACAAATCACTTATACAATTCTATGTCTCTACCTACCAGCCAGCTTATATTATTTGATTAATACCTACCTGGCTGAAAGTTATAAGCCCGGTAACCTTCTAAGCACTAGGGAGATCTCAGTGGCCAGACAACTACCACTAAGCCTCTTTAAGCATAGTTCGTTACAAAATATCGCGTGCTTTACGCGTAAGCGCGTCTCTTTACGCAACCTTAAAACAAAAGCCAATATAGCAACCAAGGACTCTATAAACCCTCTTTTGCTAACCCAGAAAGACTGGCCTATATGGTTTCAATTTATCCGCTAAGAAGTAAGTTTTGCAAAGATCTAGGACTATGTTAACCTAGATAAGACAGAGAACGAAATCAAAGAAAACAATAAGCCAGCTATACCTACAATAGCAGCAGCTCCTGCAGCTCCTGTAGCAGCACTGGCAGCTCCTATAGCACCTATAGCAGCACCTACAGACCCTACAGCACTAGCAGCGGACCCTGCAGCTCCTACAGCACCAGTAGCGACTCCTATAGATCCAGCAGCAACTCCGTCTACGGGAACAGCTACACCTGGGTTATTAAGTTAGCAAGGACAATAACCTCAGCAATCTCTAGAGACACAGAGAATGCTCTTTAAGCTCTACAAGCTATAATAACAGGACTATATAAAGCGGGAGGAGAAGCTCCACACCTTCGCGGCATTATTATATGCCACTATAGGCACCAATTTCTTGGGATATCTTAAGAATCTTACCACACTATATTCGATTTTAAGGCAGTTAAAAAAGGTAGCAAAGCTATTACAGGCTATGTTACAACAAATGGTATTAGACAACCTTAAGAAAAGGAAACAAGGGCCTAAACACCAGAGCTTAGAATTATAGCTACAGCTATATATCACAATTATTTAGAACGGAGAAGAGCTGGAGGAAGGGTTAATAGAGGTAACGGAAAGTAGTATTATACGAGCCTTTATCTAGGACTGTAAGGAGATCTATCCAGCTCTATATCATGCCTTCATTCAAAAGGTAGTAAAGAGGTTAGAAAAGCTTAAAATAGTAATAATAATTAAGGAATTTAACCTCCTCTATAAGCATCTAAATACGGGACGTAACGCCCATGCTATACTCTTAGGGCAGCCAGCTGCAGATCCTATAACGTCTACCACCCTAGTACCCTCTTAATCAACTAAGTTAAAGTGCTTTGCCTATAGTTTACCCCATAAGCTAAAGAATTGCAAGTAACTGTTTCAGTCTCTTTAAGGTCCTAACTTTGTACCAAATAACAAGTGTCTATAAAGGTGTTAGGAATGGCTCAAGGGCCTAACAAATAAGCAGTATTACAACAAAAGGGTTAAGCAAATTAAGAAGGAAGGCCCTAGGTTAAGGACGTCTCCAGCTTCTACTAAAAAGATTGAGGATCTGGACAGACCTTAAGCTATAGCGGCTGCTATAACAATATCCTACTCATTATCATCATCGCAGGAACATCTGGATCTGTTATTAATCAATGCCTAGGGGTATAATACTATGGCAGACACCTACTTCTGCAACAATATCAGATACTTCCGTGACCTCAAGCCATATATATCTACAGCAACAGCTAGAGATGCCGGAGCAGAAATCTATAGATACGGTAATATTAACTTAGCAATTAAGGTGGGTAAATAACGCCTAACTCGGTATCTAACATTAAGGAACATAGTGTACGCTTTATATTTTCATACCAATCTAATATCCGCAGCGAAGCTCTATAGGGTTAGAGTAATTATGGACCAATCTATAAACCACCTACGCTACAAGGATGATGGAAGCCTATTTACCAACCTTATGGAATACAGAGGTCTCTACCTCATTAATACCATCGCCTACTTACCACCTACTCCTACTGCCTACGCTATATCCACTAGATTCTTTAAGACCTTAGCATATAACAGAGTATGGCATTAACGCTTACTACACTGCGATATAGAATCGGTGAATCATCTGTCGACTGCGGCTGATAGGGTTAAGGTAGTCAAAACGGACAGAGGAAGGACTCTATACGGTATACCACTTTATGAACCATATGTTCTTAGAAAGATAACACAGTAGATATCTTGTAGAATATCCGTAAAGGGAACCTACCCTTTTAAACGTATACACTTTAATGTTATTATAGAAGAAGACGGGTTTAATGGAGATACGTATATAGCTCACTTTTAGTATAACTATACAAAGTACCATCGTGCTTTTCCTATTAAGAACTATAAGGAAGAGACGCTGCTCCCACTTTTTAAATTGATAATAGCATTTGCGAAGAAATTTGATGCTCGAGGTATCTGCATTTGGCATATAGATAAGGAGCAAGGTATAGGCGCTAGGGTAAAGAACCTTATCTAGCTTAACAGAGGTGTCATTAAGCAATTAATACCAGATACTCCTGCTTAAAATAGACCTATAGAGAGGTCAGGGAGAGCTATTTCCAAATAAGTAAGGACTGCTGTTATTAAAGTAAAGTTACCCGTGTGTGACGGCCAAACCACCAGCCAAAAGGATAGTGCACGAAGAAGATCAAGATCGACTTCGCAGCTTGTGGTTCAACATATATGTACCTAAATGGGCGCCCAAGGTCACGTGACGTCACAACCGTCACACCGTGGATCTATGGCCCGAGTTCGTGCTCCTTGCAGTATTCCTACTCAATCGAACTCCTATTGAGTCCATCAACTAGAAGACCCTATTTGAGATACTGTATAAACGGAAGCCATGGCTAGCAGGACTTTGTATAGCTAGATCTTTAACCTACGTGCTTATTAAACACGGCATTCCTAGGAAGGCAAAGTTTAAGCCACGAGCCTAAATAGGTTATCTTGTTGGTATAGAAGCGTCAAATATCTATAGGATATAGATACTAACTACTAACCGTATTATCCAATCTCGTAATATACGAATTGATAAGTTAAAGAGATATTAATCTCCTAAAACACCAGAACACCTTATTATCTCACAGGCTTAAAGGGACCGTTTTCAACAAGTCTAAAACCTATTAGATAATCTTCAAAATAGCAGTAGGGACTAGATAGAGAACTTTAACAAAGAACTAGATATAAAACTACCATATTTAGCAAATATTGACGTTACTCCTATATTAAAAAGCATTTAGATCTTAATAGAAGAACTCTATTAGCTACCTACCCCAGAGCTAACTCTAGAACCATCTAAACTATTAGCGTCTTTGGCGTCTTAGTAATCACCATCTATTATAGTATCTACACCATAGATATTATCTACCACTTAGTCAACTTCTGAAGTCACTAAACCACCATTTATAGACCTTACACCTCGTTCTGAACCTTAGATGACAGCAGGCTTATTATTAGGGGGTAAGAGACGTTCTAGCCGTAAAAAGCGGCCTATGGTAAAGAAGAAAGATATGCCAAATTAGGATCTATAACGACGAGCCTTTACAGTTTAAGTTAGTAACAGTAATAATATTATTAATCCAGATATAACACCATTGGCTCACGCTTTCTATACTGCTACTATAAAAACGTACGGATATTAAGACAAATTTCCACCACCACCAAAGTTATGGAAAGAGATGCTCAATTATAAGTACGCTATAGAGTTCAAAGCAGCTGCTTACACCAAGATAAAGGCCTTAACCGGAAAGCAGACCTGGGACAAGGTACAGCTAGTTAAGAAGGTTTATTAACTTCCTACTATATAGGTCTTTACGTATAAGGAAGATTCGGACGGCTTTATTATAAAATTTAAGGCTCGTCTAGTTATTTATAGAGACCTTTAAGCAGTCTTACAAGAGGAGGTTAAAGCTATTACGGCAGCCTATTAGACCTTCCGTTTACTCTGCGCTCTAATCGCTAGCTTTGACCTAGACGTTATATAAATTAACGCCATAAACGCCTTTATTAACGCCTTAGTTGATAATAAGGTCTATCTTATTCCCCCTAAGGGTATAGACCTACCACCTAGATTCTCTCTCCATCTAAAAAAGGCAATGTACGGACTACAGAAATCTCCTAAATTATGGTTCTTAGAAATATCTGCTGCTTTACAGAGCATAGGTTTAAAAGCTATACTGGATAAGCTATATCTTTATATACACCCTACTAAACCTATCTTTGTGTTCTTCTACATTAATGATATCCTAATTATAGGATACCCAAGCTGTTATTAACAGATGCAGGACATCCTACAACAGCTATAAAATTGATTCAAGATATGCCAAATACCTTAATTTATGTCATTTCTAAATACTCGTATTGTGCGAGATTAATAAAAGGGAAAGCTCTAGCTCTATCTAGATTAGTATCTTGAGAAGCTAGTTTTAATATACTATCTAGAATATCTAAAGCCATTAGCTACACTACTATTAGGCCAGGAATTGACACCATATAAGGGAGAAGCTACGCCGAATTAGATAAAAGGATATTAACGCTATATAGGTTCTGCAACGTATCCTACATCTACTATATAACCAGACGTTGCTTTCTTAGTCAGCAAGCTAGCTGAGTTCTTACAAAATCCATTACCAGCTTATCTTGCGGAGATTAACAAATTGCTTACCTATCTCTATAATACCAGATACCTCGCTCTTAAGTTCTCTACTATTACGCTATATAAGATAAACTAGGTTCTGAAAGCTGCTTCTAATACCAGCTTTACTAACAATGCTCCAATATGTTAGAGCTTATAGGGCTTCTTAATAAGCCTATTTAATAGGCCTATAGCATAGCAGGCAACTAGACAAAAGGCAGTTATAAAGTCTACTATAGAGGCAGAACTCCTAGCTCTCTTACATATCAGTAGGGAGGTCAAGTATATAGTGCGGATATTTAAAGCCATCAGATTTAATCCAGAACAGGACGTTATTATTAATTGCGACAATCAGCAGTTAGTACGGATCGTGATAAAAGAGACTCCTATAGTATCTACAAAACTCCAACACGTAGATATCCATCAATTCTGGCTTCGCCAAGAGGTACAAAACGGAAGCTTTGTCGTACAATGGGTACCAACGAGCGAGATAGCTGCAGATGGACTAACTAAAGCTCTCTCAAAGCAAAATCATCAAAAATTCGTTGAAGTAGTAGGGCTTTGAGATATCAGACATCTGATAAACTGACAATTGAATTATAAAGCTCACCACCAGCTTGTCTATCACGACTACCTAATCCGGTAATCCAGCTCTGCCGCTCTGCGCCAGACCTGAGGGGGTGTGTTGGCCACGGAGGTAGCCTTGCTACAGAGGTGCGACGGGTGCTGTTCGACATCGGTATCAGTATGGTTTCAACCTGTATCATCACTCTCTAGGGACCCCTGTAGGGGGTCAATTCTCTTATGTATATTAGGGCTCTTAGAGCCACCTTGAATAAAACAGATCACTCGTACAATTCTGTGTCTCTACCTACCAGCCAGCTTATGTCATTTGATTGATACCTACCTGGCTGAAATGTGGCAAACCTCACCATAAGCTTTCCGAGTGTTTCACATCAACGGCAGAAGCAATACGACACTTTGGCTTATGGCTAAGGGAAGAAAGTCCCTACGAAATTATAGTGCGTGCATCTCCGGTTCTATATACAAAATATGCTGAGTGGCCGAGGAGATTCTTGAGCTTCTTGGATCGTGTACGTACTCGTTACGTTATGGTAAACCTTCTAAGGATCCGAATGTTTTCCAGTTTGGAATGCGATCGTCATACACGAATACGTGCTTGAGGTGAATCCGTGTTTCCTTTGTAATGCTATTATTCGCTGTCTCTTAATACTCAATACTTTTTCCTTTCTTCTTCCGTTTTCTTTTCTCTTTTCCCGCGGAAGGTTTAGGGTTATGTCACCTGTTTCAACATGAAAATACCTACGGCGGAGGACCTCAACTTCGACATAGACAATTACATAAACCGATACATTCCTCCCTCCCAGCTTTACCGACTACCATACCCCATCTCTAGATTTCTTGGCTACCGCAGATCATCAGAGCGAAGGGATGTTGGGAACGTCCTTGTCTGTATTTGGTCATTCGTCGGAGCGTTTTGCGGATTAGCTGTAATTGCTGGCGTCTTCAATTCTAGCCCATTAATACAACAGTATCACCCGCCTGTCTTGATTGCAAGTTTTGTAAGCCTTCATCTCATGACACTTCTCAGGTCTAGCTAATTTCAACGAGGGTGCGTCTGCTATTCTTGAATACAACGCTATCCGGGCATCTTTGGGCCAGCCTCGAAACTCCATCCTCGGGCATGTCATATCAGCAACCCTTGGGGTTGGCATCACAAAACTCTTTAAGCTTCGGTCAGATTTTGAGAGCATTCGATGGATAGCTGGTGCAGTCAGCTGTGGCGTGGCTTCAAGTGCGATGGTTATGACAAATACCATCCACCCGCCTGGAGGTGCCACGGCAGTGCTCGCGGCTACTCAACCTAATGTAACCGATATGGGATGGCATTTTGTGCCACTGATTCTCCTCGGTTCGACCTTGATGCTGCTAGTTGGCCTTGTCATCAACAACATCCAGAGGAAGTTTCCCGTATATTGGTGGACCCCGGATGACATACGCCGTGAAAAAGATGACGATGTTGAGAAGCTCCCTAAAGGTATTATCACAGCAGGAGGGGAACAGCTGGATGCCCTAGGTCTCTCGAGTGGACTCTACAAACTTATCGTTACGGCAGACTATGTTACAGTTTCTGATCAATTTTCGTTAAGCCTTAAGGAGGTTGAGATGTTAGAGGGACTGAAGGATAGGATTCGCGAACAGCGTAGTTCCGAACTTCATCGTCGTCCCTCTGCTGCTCTCAGCACAGAGTGTATGACTGTGATACCCAAGTCATGAAACACATTTTCAATGCGCTCTGACGGAGGCCAGCGATTCGTTAGAGAAAGAATTATGAGGAACTAGCTGTCGTACTTCACTGATTGGAAAAGTAATCACTAGTTTGGCGTTTATTCCGAAACTGTTGAATTATATACATATGTGCAGAGAAAAAGCCTTACATCTGATTGGGTAGCGCGCTTTCATGCCTTGCCACAAGTCAATGAAAGCCCTGAAATTTATTCGAGTTCGATCGTCCTCTCTTAATCCTTGGTCGCCTTGTCCACCCACAACTTATTTATCCCGCTGCCAACGCCGATCTCTTTTCTCTTCATCTTTCTACAACATTTGCATCCAGAAAAGTGTTTTAAGAGCCAGTGCAGCGTCTTCATTACACCGTTTTCCTGAACTTTAAGCACCCCGTGAGGCTTTACCCATAGACCTTCTCTGCTATCGATAACGACCCACCCCGCCGGCCACGCCTGACGTTTCTCCAACACTTTAAATTTTCTTCTTTCCACACCGAAACCCCGTTCCAAGACCACAACAGCACACCATGGTTTCCGCGTCAAAAGCTGCTCGCCAGGCCAAGCGTGCCGCTGAGGGCAAAGATACAACAACAAAGAAGACTGCAGCCTCCAAGGTTTCCTCGAGGGCTGCATCGAAGAATGCCTCAAAGGCTTCATCCGTGAACGGCGATGAGCCAGAACAACTTATAGACGCCGAGGACGCAGACGGTGCAGGCGTCAGTGAAGAAGTCAAAAAGCTAACACTACAAGAGGACGAACACGGCTTGTCAGATCGAGTCACCACTGGTGTGTTGGCCTCTCTAGAAGCAAGCCGCGATGTGAAGATCACGTCAGCCTCCCTCGTTTTTCACGGCAAAGTTCTATTCAACGACACTACAATCGAAGTTAACTATGGACGCCGCTATGGCCTGTTGGGAGAGAACGGATGTGGCAAATCGACGCTCCTTAAGGCCATCGACAAGCGCGAGTTTCCCTTCCCGGAGCATGTTGACATCTACCTATTAAACGAGGGCGCTCCTCCTTCCGACCTCGGTGCATTGGAATGGGTTGTGAGGGAGGCTGAAAATGAGTTAGCGCGGCTGGAGAAGCTGGCCGAGGATATTCTGGAGAAGGACGGACCGGAAAGTCCTGTTCTGGATGAGTTATACGAGGTAACCCGCTACTTAATGTAGTTGGCAAAAGGCAAGGCTAACCATCAACAGAGAATGGAATCTATGGACCCTTCGACCTTCCATACCCGTGCATCACTGATTCTTACCGGTCTCGGTTTTAACAAGAAGACCATTACAAAAAAGACGAAGGATATGTCTGGTGGTTGGCGAATGAGAGTTGCGCTAGGTAAAGCTCTCTTCGTGAAGCCATCGCTTCTTCTGCTGGACGATCCTACTGCACATTTGGACTTGGAAGCCTGCGTGTGGTTGGAAGAGTACTTAAAAAAATGGGACCGCACCTTGATTCTGGTATCTCATAGTATGGATTTTTTGAACGGTGTCTGCACAAATATGATCGATATGCGCCAAAAGCAGCTCATGTACTACGGAGGAAACTATGACTCCTACATCAAGACCCGAACGGAGCAGGAAGTCAACCAGCAAAAGGCCTACGAAAAGCAACAGGACGAAATTAAGCACATTAAGAAATTTATTGCTTCGGCGGGTACATACGCCAACTTGGTCAGGCAAGCAAAGTCACGACAAAAGATTCTGGACAAGATGGAGGCAGATGGCTTTATCCAGCCCGTAGTTCAAGATCGTGTCTTCACCTTTCGATTCGCTGATGTTGAGAAACTACCACCACCCGTACTTTCTCTCGACGACGTTACTTTCTCTTACTCCGGAAAGCCTGCGGACAACCTCTATGAACATCTAGATTTCGGTGTAGACATGGACTCCCGAACGGCCCTTGTTGGCCCGAATGGTGTCGGAAAATCGACATTGCTCCGTATCTTTACTGGCAAAATTTCTCCCACTGCAGGAACTGTCTCCCGGCACACCCATTTAAAGCTGGGAATGTATAGCCAGCACTCTGCCGAGCAGCTCGACCTCACCAAGTCGGCACTTGACTTCGTTCGCGACAAGTACAGCAACAAGAGCCAAGATTACCAATATTGGAGACAGCAGCTTGGCCGTTATGGTCTGAGCGGAGAATCCCAAACTGCAAAGATGGGCACGCTTTCCGAAGGTCAGAAGAGCAGAATTGTTTTTGCTCTACTGGCTATTGAGGGACCTAACATGATTTTACTTGACGAGCCTACCAATGGTCTTGATATCCCAACGATCGACAGCTTGGCAGACGCCATCAATGCATTCAGCGGAGGTGTTGTCGTTGTTTCCCACGACTTCAGGTAAGATCAGTTGCTGAAATCATTCTTTACTTGGAGCAATTAGGCTGACTTGTAGTAGATTGCTTGACAAAATCGCGAAGGATATCATGGTCTGTGAAAATAAGACCGTTCGACGATGGGATGGAAGCATCGGAGATTACAAGAACTACCTCCGGAAGAAGATGGTGTCTACTGGAGCTGTGTAAGTCAGTCAGTGGAAGCCTGCTGGTATCAAAAATCGCTCCTCCAGTTGCAGGAATGTTATGATGATGAAGATAGTGGGGTTTGATGTAGAGTCTAGGATTACTTCTGCACGTCTAGGCTGGCAGCATAGGAGGGCCTGCTTCAGTGTCTGCATTTGGCGGCACCTAAATTCTGCTGCGTTCATGATACGGCATTGGGTCTAGAGGAGTTTTAGAATAACTTTTTCCAATGAACATAAAAACGTCATGCGTAATCATTCTGCCGCTATACTGTAAGATAAGCCAATTTGCTTTCGTGAAATCCCTAGACCGAATGGTGTTCTTTGATTCGCAGCACATGGCCACTTGACGATCTGTGTATGGCGACCCCACCAGCACACATCATGGCTCAACTTTTCCCGCAACCGCACCCACCTATGCAGCACCCACCCATGCATAACTATTGCGGCTGGGAATCCTCCGAGCAAACATATAGGAAAAAGCACCGGCCATGGCCGAACTCACGACAACGAAGCTCAACGCAGAGTCCCATCTGCTGCTCGTATGGTTCCCACCCCAATAAGCCCGCAACCCAGGCTTGAGCTTCGTCTCTGACTGTACCTACAGGACCAGCCCCTCCTCCGCATGCCGTACGAGCTGTCCCGCAAGAACTTCAAAACAGCACAACGATACGTCGAAAGGGAGCGTGAATTCGTCCTTACAGCGCTCAAAACGGCAGCCAACGCCGCTATCTCGTCACCTAACTCCTCCGACGCCCTCAGCAGTCTCGACGGCATGATTAGCCGGATGCAAGGGCTTAAGCGTAAGCTGGAAGGTTTGCATGAGGAAGAGAAGGCAATTCATAAACACTCCCGCACCCGCATCCAACATCTACAGGACCTCTATGATATTCCTAGTCTAGCGGACGTCAAGTATGACGAGTGGAGCCGTGTTAGGCTGAACAGGCTGCTGGTGGATTATCTACTGAGGAGTGGGTACGGAGAGAGCGCGATGGCGTTGGCGAAGGAGAAGGGCATCGAGGAGCTGGTGGATGTAGAAGCCTTTGTGGCGTGTCATAAGATTGAGGCTAGTTTGAGGGCGGGTAGGACGCAGGAGTGCCTTGTTTGGTGTGCGGATAATAAGCAGGCGCTGAAGAAGTTGAATGTAGGTTTCTTCCTCTTTCACAAGTAGGATGGGTTACTGACATGGTGGCTACTAGAGCAATCTAGAGTTCGAGCTACGGTTACAGCAGTATATTGAGTTGGTACGAAGCGGTAATACTCAGAAGCTCATGGAGGCAACGATGCACGCGAGGAAGTATCTGGCGCCGCATCAGGATACGAATTTCGCGATACGAGCCGCAGGTTTGCTCGCATTTCCCCCAGAGACACAAGCAGAGCCATACAGGGTACATTCCCTTGTCTTCCGAAGTTTCTATAGCTTTCAACTAGAATATGCTAATGTACATGGCAGTCACTCTATTCCCCTGACCGCTGGGATTTCCTCTCAACCCTCTTCATCAAAACTCACAACGAGCTATTCTCGCTACCATCCCGACCCCTTCTCCACATAGCTCTCTCCGCCGGCCTTTCAGCACTCAAAACACCATCCTGCCACTCTCAATATGCCAGTAGCTCTTCAAACGCTTCCTCATCCACCACAACCGTTTGCCCGATTTGCTCGACTGAGCTGAATGAGCTTGCCCGGAACGTACCATATGCACATCATACCAAGAGTTACGTCGAGAATGACCCAGTGGTGCTACCAAATGGTAGAATATATGGCCGAGAACGTCTCATGCAGATAAATGAGAAAATTGGCACACCGCCCGGCAAGATCAGGGATCCAACGGATATGGCGCAGCTGTACGATGAGTCGCAGATCAAAAAGGTTTTTATATCTTAGGTTTCGGCGTCTGGTCAAATGACGTGACATATTTCTTTGGAAAGTCCATAGCGACGGTGTTGATGGTTTGGCTTGGTTTGGTTGGCGTACATAGCAGCAGGAAACTGGTCGTATATAACTCAATCCTCACCGTCTGACGAGCTATCGTCGGCCTTTCTCTTCTTGTTGGCAGCATCGTTATGCTGCTTCTCGCTATCATTGACCTGGAAGATATATGTCCTCGCATCGCGCTCCTCTCCTTTCCATCCCCTGCCACCCCCGATGTTCCCAAGCGTACGTGCGTGCTCGTATTCCGGATATGCATTGCTTATAAATTTGAAGCTTGTTACAACCTTCAATCCAACATGCCGTGCCAGATCCCTGATATTCCACAATGTGTACGGTTCACCTTCGAAGAGCGTAACGATTATAGTACCATCAGGGGCAAGTAGCGGGTGGGCAGCGCGGAAGAAGGAAACGAGAAGCTCCTGATTATACCGGACCTGCCTGTTGACATCCGTGCTCTTACCACCTACATGTGGGAAGTTGAATATGATTCTATCCCACCGCTGGCCCTTCCGTATTACTTTTTGCTGGAGTTTTGTGGCATCAATGTTGTAGAGCACAGATTGCTCAAGGGAGGTAAGGTAGTCTATGTGGATTTTGGCTTGGGGGTATCTATGGGAGCTCAATTAACTTCTGTTGTTGAGGTGGGAGGGGGTGATGGGGGGCGTACTTCTGCAAAAGCTCATCCTCGCTGTCGAAACATGTTGCGAGGACATTAGCGCAGCCGTGCTCGGAGACAATGGAGCGGGCGAAGGAGAAGTCGCCTGTGGACCACAACGTTAGTATTGCAGATACCACTGAATGTAATTATGCGGGTAGTACCTTCGCCAACGAGGAGAATATGGTCATCGGGTTCGAAGGGAATAGTTGGCCGTGCTGACTGTGGCTTTTGGTTCCTTTTGGCTGTGTCACTTGCACGTTCAATCTGCTGTCGATTGACTTTGCGGCTGTTGGATTTGTCCTCTGATGATTTTTTAGTTTTCGCTATTTTCCCTGATTTCACCGGCTTCAGATCACGCATCGCCTTGCGCATCGCTTTTTTGCGCGCGCCCATTTTGATACTGGATGTCGGGTAACGACTGTTGAGGTTTATCGCCAAAGTTGTGGAGAACCTTGCAGGAAACTCAAAAATCAGAGTCACAGCTAAATAAAGCTACAGTCGCTAGCAAAATCGGCTTCCGCCTTGAACTTTGAGAGTTGTGCTAAGCCACACTGCCAAGAAGTTTCTGTGGCTAGTATCATTCTGGTTAGCTGTTTCTATCCCTGCACCCACCCAGTTAGACAGCTTCGCTCTGATCTACCTCTGCGCATGTAATAACATAGGATTATTGCCAAAATTTCCTTACTGTAAGAATAGCACACTCAAAGGCGGTAGAGTTGCCGTAAACGCCGATGCCATCAGGTTGGCCAATGGGTGACCTAGTGTGAGCAGCCCGCGTAGCCCAGATGTGCCTTTAGCGACAACAAATCATGGCTCAATCTCGCATGAAACGTCGAATGGCCCAGACAGTGTTTTGCCAACGATTGGCTAGTTTTGCGCGCTCGCAGCGATGCACAACGGTACCTGCATTGCCGCGAGGATGCCGTTCAGCTGAGTCGATGTGAGCGCCAGCCTGGATCCAACCTCCACTTCCCAACTCGACAGGCGACTCAATATTCACTGAGAGCCCCTTCGCTCCCCAGCGATGCCAGACAAGGACCTCCGCCTACTCACGCTCGATGGCGGCGGGGTCCGCGGCCTGTCCGCGCTTATTATCCTCGAGCAGCTCATGGAGACTATCGACCCAAAGACCCCTCCGAAGCCGTGCGACTATTTTGACATGATTGGGGGAACAAGCACTGGCGGGTGGGTTGTTGCAATATTCGCAGACTATAGACGTATATGCTGACCGACCAGGCTTATTGCAATCATGCTCGGCCGACTAAAGATGAGCATCGACGAGTGCATCGACGCCTACCTATCACTTTCAGACCGAGTTTTCCAGAAGAAGAGGCATCGCGTCACGACAAAGGGTAATATTCAAGGCAGGTTCGACTCCGAGGAGCTGGCGCGAGCTGTGAAGGAGGTGGTCACAGCACAAGAACTACAGGAAGACGCCTTGCTAAAGGACGTATTGGACGATGCATGCAAAGTGTGAGTTAGCCTCATACTCGCTTGGAGTGCTAGTCACTAATCGGTGCAGATTCGTGTGCGCGACAAGCAAACAGACGAGCGAAACGGTGTGCCTCACAAGCTACAGGTCGCCGCGTGGTGGTAGTGACCTCCTAAACAGCGTTAAGATATGGGAAGCCTGCCGTGCAACTTCGGCGGCGTCCTCCTTGTTTGATCCTATTGCTATCGGGCGGTATAAAGAAGAGTTTGTGGACGGGGCTACGGGAGCCAATAATCCAGTATGGGAGGTATGGAATCAGGCTCAGCTAATGTGGGGCCCGCAACCGCTTGAGGGCAGGATTAAATGTCTGGTCTCGATTGGTACCGGCGTCCCTTCGTTAAAGCCATTTCGGGATGATATCTTCCACATCGGCAACACGCTCGTTGCAATTGCTACAGAGACGGAGCAGACAGCAGAGAGGTTTCGCCGAGACAAGTCACATCTCGATGACAGTGGCCGGTACTACCGGTTTAACGTTAATCGTGGGTTAGAGGAGATCGGGCTCGAGGAGTCGAAGAAGAGGAAAGAGATTGCTGCGGCTACGCGGCACTACGTCGGATCTCAGGATGTGTTTAAGCGAATGCAGGCATGCGCAGACAGTATGGCAGGAAGAGAATGTCAGTCCTAAATGTTCAATCAAGGGTTGCTTTATTAGTCATGTAGCTAAATGCTTGTATAGACTTTGGAGAATATCGAACAGTCTTCAGCCTCGAAGGTGTCCCGAGAGTGAGCAAATTCGTGGGACGACCAGGTGAGATGGCAAAGCTTGAACGAGTGCTCCTACCAGAACGGCAGAGCTGCCGACAGAAGACACTTGTGCTTTATGGACTCGGCGGGATAGGTAAAACGCAGCTAGCCATTGAGTTTGCCCGGCAGCACCACCGCAAGTTTAGTGCCGTGTTCTGGCTAGATGGAAGGAGTGAGGATAGCCTCATGCGGAGCATTGCGAGTTCCGCGAGTAGGATCCCAGAAGGCCAGATTTCCGAGTCAAGTAGGACATACTCTGCAGACGGTAACGGCGACATCAACATAGTTGTCCGAGAGGTAATAGGCTGGCTTGCTCGACAGGACAATACCGACTGGCTGCTTATCTTCGACAATGTCGATAGAGATCACAGCCATCACAATTCCGACCCCGATTCATACGATGTGAGGCGCTACTTCTCTAGCGCCGGCCATGGGTCTATCCTGATCACGACTAGACTAGCCAAGCTAGAGCAGCTAGGGCACTCGCAGCAGTTGGGTAAGGTTGACCAGGATCAAGCAGAAGCTATTCTTCGGAGCCGGTATAAGAGAAAGTATAGTAAGAATGTACTTTATTATAGTAATCATACGGATGTCAAAGCTAATGATACTGAGACCTAGCCGAGAGCGAGCGCTTATTAGGCTTGTTGGACGGCCTCCCGCTAGCAATTGCACAGGCCGCTGCGTTTCTACAGGAGAGTGGAATTGAGCTTCAGACCTATATCGGATTCTATGAGCAGCAGTGGAAAGAACTCATAGATTTACGAGACTGGGCGGATGCCCCGCTCCAGGACTACCCCGATCGCAGTATCTGGACGACATGGGCTATCTCGTATAATGCCATTCGAGAAAGGCACGTAGCTACGGCCAACCTGCTTCTTCTCTGGGCATTCCTTGACAGCAAAGATCTGTGGTACGGTCTGTTTGCATCAGCGTGCAGCGCGTCTACAACTACTGCGACAAGCTTATTAGAATGGATTGGAGGCCTTGCAAGCAATGAGCTAGAGTTTACCAAGGCGATTCAGCTACTACGCAACTACTCACTAGTCGAGGATGTCAAAGACCTAGCAAGCTATGCTACTCATCCGGTCGTCCATAGATGGGCGTACTACTTCCAGGGCAAGGACTCTAGAGTACAGCTAGCTCAACTAGCGGTAATCGTTTTTGGATGGGCCGTACCTCACAACTCATTGCGGGAATACTCTACTATACAGCGCCGGCTCCTACCTCATGCGCAAGCGTGTTCTCGATGGGTACTAATGGACGAGACAAGGCGATCTAGAAGTCACGATAGGGTAAACATGGAGATCAAGGTAGCCGAGGAGCGATTTGTAATGCTAGATGCAATTTGTCGGCTAGGCATCCTCTACGCCGACCAGAGCAAGCTAGGCGAGGCAGAGAAGATGTACCAGCGGGCGCTGCAAGGATACGAGAAAGCCCTCGGTGCAGAACACACGTCGACACTAGCCACGGTCAATAACTTGGGGCTCCTCTACGCCGACCAGGGCAAGCTAGGCGAGGCAGAGAAGATGTACCAGCGGGCGCTGCAAGGATACGAGAAGGCCCTCGGTGCAGAACACATGTCGACACTGGTCACAGTCAATAACTTGGGGCTCCTCTACGCCGACCAGGGCAAGCTAGGCGAGGCAGAGAATATGTACCAGCGCTACAAGGATACAAGAAGGCCCTCAGTGCAGAGCACACGTCGACACTGGACACGGTCAATAACTTAGGGTGCCTCTATAGGGACCAGGGCAAGCTAGGCGAGGCAGAGAAGATGTACCAGCGGGCGCTGCAAGGAAAGGAGAAGGCCCTTGGTGTAGAGCACACGTCGACACTGGACACGGTCAGTAACTTAGGGGGCCTCTATGGGTACCAGGGCAAGCTAGGCGAGGCAGAGAAGATGTACCAGCGAGCGCTGCAAGGATACGAGAAGGCCCTCGGTGCAGACAATGTTACGACTTACATCCCGGCGCTAAACACAATCTGGGGCCTCGGCTCTCTCTTTGAACGTCAAGCCGATTTAGCAAAGGCTAGGATAATGTATTCAAAGGCTCTAGTAGGATATGAGAAAGTCGGCGGACCTGATCATCTAAGGTCTCGGAGTTCGCGGGACAATCTTCGTGCTTTGGATACCGTAATAGAGAACAAGGCCTTAATAGACGTAAGAGAGCCGGTGAACAAATTTCAGGGAGAAACGTCGCATCCGGGTGCTAAAGGAACTCTATCAAAATCAAAACGCCACAAGCTACTCAAAAAGCTTTGCTTAAGGTAGGTCCTTGTCGGTGTGGCTTTACGGTGATACCTTCTATGTATAATACCTTACTTGTACTTTATGTCTCTATTATAGAGGATCAAGGGGAACGTATATCTTTATATAGTCCATAATTGCCACTCGATTTCTAGTATCTTCTGCGATAATTATGCACTGTCCTCTCTTTAACGTAATAGGTAGCGAGACGTCTGTCTTAGTATCCGCATAATAGCCAAAATTTAGTAAATCCAAAGTAGCGTTAATATCTAGAGAGAACACGAAGGGAAGAATGCGAAATAAGGAGCCGGGGAAATTAATATTCTACATGCTATACAAGCAGGGGTTCCAATATTTACGCCGAAATTGGCTCGCACGCCTTATCCTTACTCTTGTTATAATAAGCTAGCTAGCCATAATGGGGCTAGTTAGAGCGGAGGTCTGGCATTGCGAATCCAGGCGCATCTATCCATGAATCCGCTAGTAGAGAACAACCTCCAAATATGGACCGGGACAAACAACCTAGTTCTCGCAAGCATTAAGTGAAACCTCCTAAAAAGGGAAGGCGGCAGATAGAAGAATACACGCCCGCTGTAAAGGCTTGCTTGAAGTGCACTTTTCACAGCCGCAGAGAAATTCGCTCATCCCGACAAATAAATATGTACGATCGAAGATGTAACAGTTCACCAGCACTACGCTGAGACACAAGAACGTCGCCTAAAAGGCTCCGAGACATGATCGACGCTACCCTCGTATGTCTCGGATACGGTCAAATATTGAGTCATAGACTACGGAGTTCCGGGTCTACTTTCATGTATTTAGTTCACTTGATTTCCATAGATTTACAATAAAGTTGCTCAGTCAATTCCCACACTTGCACTGTTACAGAAGATCCACTTTCTCCACCGAACAATCAAGGAATTCTTCAGTACAAAAGAAGTCGAGAATACTTTCATTAGTTAAGCACGCCCAAACCTTCACGCACAGGTCGCAATATAGAGCATTGCTCGCTCGAATCAAAACCCTACTACGCCAACAGCAGGACTCCGAATTTCGCGACCTGATGCCTGATGTTGTAGCAATGCTGTTAGAATCTGTCTACAAAGTTGAGATCACCCATGGCTTGCCACAGGTGTTGCTCCTAGATCATTTGTATTTAGCATGACTCCAGCATGATACACACATATATGGTGAAATTTCAACACTAGGAATTTGGACATAATTATGCAGTGGTTTTTAGGGACCCTTGCTGGCTAGCTTGATGCTGGAAGTAGCGGCTGGCTTTGGTTTATATCTTTACATTTCCCAAAAGCTAGACCATAACCCCTTGCTTCTCCACGGTCAGGAAGACGGTCCATCGCTCCTAGATTTGACTCTATGGGCTATATCTGTAAGAAGAGCCAGAAGACGTCAATTAATAACAACTCAACTGCTTTGCCCCTAGGTGCAAGCTATTATAAACTGTACGCGGGAGGCACAAGCTGGGAGATGTTTCTTGAAAGGGCTTCTTGTGTCACTAGTCCTAAAGGGCATGGACTACCGTCGGATTGTTTATATGATATTATGAGAGAACTGGTGCTTCATGATGCAGATCTTGAAGCAAAGTGTCGAATCATGAAAACGCCGAAAGCAGCAGCCTCTTGTGAATGAAAAAAATCATGGAGATCTCTACATCCTGACCTTCTTGAGCGCATTATGCCCGATGCGAAACTCCGGTCCCTGACTGTGACGAATATCTTGAGGCAGGCCTTTCCGGCAGATCAACTCCAATCTCTTATGGAGCTCATGGAATTTCAACGGCGGGAAAGGTTTTTACGGTGCTTCGGTTGCATTAGGCACAGACAGAAAGGCTATGGCAAGCTACAGTAAAGCTTTTCAGGAGTCTTCAGTTAGCCATTGAATCTGGATACTTTTAGGGACTGTCTTGCCCTTTCCCTTCCCTGCACGCTTTTAGCACACAAACCTCTACAAAATATGAACAAAGATACCCTAAATCAGCCCCTGATATACCATACTCGGGCCCCGTCGGGTTCTTCGAATGCTGCGCAGCCCCCACCTAGTGGGGGCCTACGCCCTCAACACAAAAACACCCTCAATACAAAATAATTCGTAACTTTATATATATTAGGCCAATTGCTACCAAACCAGGCTATAATCGAAGCTATTCGCGTGGCGAATCTATTGGAAGGGCCCCTTCTATCTAATCTTCTTCTGGTGTTGCACTTCGGGGCCGTTTTGCCACGGCGTACGCTTTTATCTTAGCCACGCGTTTCCTTCCTACTTGGGTTATTGGGCCCATAGCTTTACGTATAAAGCCCCTCGTGTATACAGGAAGGGCCTCGGGCCTATAGTTATGCACCCAAAACACGCGCGACAGAGGGCGGTGATCGCCCTTAAAGATATATACGGGTTGGAGTTTCTTCTGGGTGAACTTTATAAGCGTAGGAAGAACCTCTGTATAGAACTTTTGCTTGGCCCTTTTTCTCTGGAGTTCTAGCTTAGCTATAAGAGCTAAAGCTTCTTCCTGTTAAGCGTTGTCTTGGCGTTGTTTCTTTATACGCCAAGCGTCCTTAGCGTATACAGGCCCTCCAGCTAGGAGGATCTTCCGGCTGCCCAATTTACGGCTATTATACGCAGCCTACGCAGCCTGCGTCTTCAATAGCTCTCCTTTAAATAAGGCGCCAGTATAGGCTTGTGCACGGGCGCCCTTAAGAGTTGTCTTAATTGCTTTAAACGAATAATAAGGCAACTCGGGCCAAGCCTTATTATCTATAAAGTCATCCAAAAGAGCGTTAGATTGGCGCTTTAACGTATAAACAGTTAACGGAGTATGCCAATCTTGACTACTAGGTAATGGAGGTGTAGGCCCTCTACCTACCTCAGCTATACGTTAGTTAAAATCCTGTATATCTTGGGGGACCTAATATATATCATCCATTCTAGGGCTAGATTGCCCCGTAGAAGGGCCTCTAAGGGTCTCTAAGGCCCTCTCTAGGGGTCCATCTAGGATGGAAGGGTTAATATATAGGTGCTTAGCTTCCTTATGTGCTTGCACTTCTTGGCGCCGTAGCCATATAAGAACAACCTTAGGTTTAAATGGAACTATTCCAGTCTTCTGCCAGGCGCCTACAATAGTACGCTAGGTAAAGGTCTTATAACGGATCTGGCCTATAGCTGCTAGGAACTTAGTTCTTGTAAATTCCCTTCTAGTATACCGAGCTGCCGTATCAAGAGCCTGGCTATAATAATATTTAAGCGGCTAAAAACAACCCACATCCAATGGCTGCAGAAAATGCGTTGTATGAGGGGGTAACCCATATAGGTGTATTCCATGGCCTTAAGCGTATGTTATAACTTCATACGTGTTATAAGAGCCGTAACCATCTATTAAGAGGAGCCGATTTCTGCCTTGGATTGAGCCCTTAGTTTGGTAATGGAAATGGCGTATATAATTAAGGGCTAATTTATTATTACTGTAGCCAGTTTCCGATCTAGCTATTAAATAGCTAGCTGGCAAGTCCGTAAACTATTCCTCCATTAAATTCTGGCCAGAAATAATTATTATTGGAGTAATACAATTACCAATTAAGTGTATAGTTTCCACTAGAGTTATAAGCTCTTGACTATTTAAATAAGGAATAAATACCTCTCGTCCTTTCTTTATCCAAACTAATTGATTCTTTGCAATACCAAGACGTACGCCGCACTTATTAAAGTTCCAGAAATCAGCTGGTACAATTCCATGTTCTTGGTAATAGACTAAGAAGTCATTAAACCATCCTTTAATATAGGCAGGCTCCTGTGCCTTTTTCCAGGCAGTCTCCATAGGCTTAGTCTTTGTACGCTTATATAAGGACTTATCTAGATAACGTTATGGCCAGTGTATTCCAACCTGTGGAGGAAGTTCGTTGTTATCGTGTAGGGTAGTGTGATTTTGGGCTAAAATTGAATTGGCCGTATTGCGCACCATCTCCTTTCGAATTCCAAATCCAATACTATCCATATGGTCAAGAAATTGCTTTAAGGCAAGCTCCTCTGCATTATCTAAGCGCCTATTAGGTGCATGACGCGTAGACTTGCTGTTATAGCCTTAATAGGCCCTCTAGAGCTTATCGTAGTCGCATTTCCGATTGTCTGAAACTTGCTTTAAATTGGGCTTGTGCGGCAGGGCCTTAAGCTCCTTTACAATTTCTACGATCCTCTGAGCTTTAATGGTATATGCATTAACCTTCCGTTTCGTCATTTTGGGTGCGCAGGAAGGTTGTGGCTGTAAAAATACGTGTAGGATTGTATATATAGGATTAATTTTGTATTGAGGGTGTTTTTGTGTTGAGGGTGTAGGCCCCCACTAGGTGGGGGCTGCGCAGCATTCGAAGAACCC
>Ga0307507_10000887_pt1 | contig 66448 bp, 37 predicted proteins | sample 7_EM_MG_FD_207223 | JGI IMG/M metagenome (GOLD analysis project Ga0307507, IMG submission 207223) | Populus trichocarpa ectomycorrhiza microbial communities from riparian zone in the Pacific Northwest, United States - 7_EM | ecosystem: Host-associated > Plants > Roots > Unclassified | place... | reverse complement strand
CTGCGCCTGAGTTGACTCCGCGTGGGGAAGGGTTGGTGCTGATGGGCCATGCACGTTTGTGTAGCCTGACTGCACGTTTGTGTAGCCTGGCTGCGAGTAGGAAAAGGTCGACTGCGCCTGAGTTGACTCCGCGTGGGGAAGGGTTGATGCTGATGGGCCATGCACGTTTGTGTAGCCTGACTGCACGTTTGTGTAGCCTGGCTGCGAGTGGGAAGAGGTCGACTGCGCCTGAGTTGACTCCGCGTGGGGAAGGGTTGGTGCTGATGGGCCATAATACTGTCTCGATCGATGAGTCATTGAATCCTGATATGCAACTAACTCCTTGTAAGTTTCAAATCACAAGCGATCGAACTATGGCTTCGCCTACCTCGGCCCTGTTGAACTTCAGCTCGCCACCGCTGGGAATCTAATCTTAAGTCTTGAACCATTTGCTGTACAAGAATCAGTTAATTGCCGGGCTTCTTACAGAGGGTAATGATGCTCTTACGCTAGTGAGAGTTCGATATGCAGTAAGCCAGTATCCCTGGAGGCCCTTTTCATTATTAGTCTGTGTACAAGCCCAGATTCAAAATAAGGAAAAACCTACTTCACATTCGCCTGTTCCTTCGCCTGGTCGCACCAGTGCGTCAGAGCCGAGATATCGTTGTATATCTGCCGTGATGACTTCGCGGGCTATTCCTTCACCAGGCTGAAACCATTGCCGGGTCGACATACTGTGCGAGAAATCCTTTTTCGTGTAACTTTCCTCAGTTTTGGGGTTTTTAGTTGGAGGCGATTCTAAGGCGGGATTTAGATCGGGCTGATAAGAAGACGAAGGTTGGTGGCCATAGGAATCTTCCATCGAATGGCCTTGCGTTAAATCGAAACAGGGCGTATAGATCCCTAAATTCGACGTACTTGACGCCCCGGGGTAGCTAGGGCTTGCTGATGAGTTATACTTAGGTACCGAAGATGGGTAGCAGCCAGAATTTGGAGCTCCTGGTGAGACACCCCCTTCAGGATCAAGTTGTTCGTCGTCATAGATTTCCGTTCCGATCCAATTAGCTGCAGCAGTGCGTTCTAATTCTTGCACTACGCTATGACTGTGAACGATACTGCTTATCCATTTTTCTGCTTTCGTAACAACTAATTCCCATGCTCCGGCACGGTGCGGATAGCCTTTCCTTAGGTAAATGACTAAGATTATCGTCTTACAAATCTTGTCTTCGATATTTTCCACTTTATTTAGGCTCTTCTGCAGTTCTTTTTGCATGAGAGGTAGAACACCGGATTTGAATTTATCCAGAAGCTCACGGAAAATCATGGTGGCTTCCGGAGAGTCATGAAAGGCTCCGGAATATTCGTAGCAGTTCAAAATACTGTGAAATTGAGGTAGCAGATAGGCAACTGGACAACAGTTAGAGCATTCTTCGGGTATTTAGAGAGTGCAACGCAGAGATATGTACCTTGATTGCCTCTGTCCTTGACTTCTTCCTTCCACTTCTCTGTCTGGAGTTTTAAAATCTGCTCTATTTGAACCCCGGGCTCACGGATTCCTGTTATCCGGTAACCTTCGACACCGTCACGGGTTCCAGTTCGGACGGTGGCTCTAGGCCCTAGATGGCGAGCGGTCTCAACCGTAGCAACTTCCCTACTAATTCCAGATCCCGGTTGAAACCATTGCCTTCTCTGCTGGCTGATCTCATCCTCTTTAGAGAGCGTTGAGCTACCCTGAATATCGCCAAACCCGCCACTCCCCCATCCATTATCGCCCTCACCAAACTGGCTTCCTGGTACCTGGCCTCGTCCTCCCCCTTCTCCTCCGGTTCTGCCATTTCCGTCAGGTGCAGTCGAGCTCCCTCCGCCAGCTCCACCCCCATCACGTCTTGCATCTCCTGTATCACCATCATCTTCTTCTTCGCTGCAGCCACGATCTGGCATACTTTCATCATCACCACCACCATCCTCACTGTCGGTGCTGTCCTGATCTTCACTGCCATCTGCGTTATTGGTAGCCTCGTTTCCCCAACGGTAATTCCCACGCGTCTCAGTGAGGCCGGCCAACTCCACTTTGTTTGGTCGGTAAATTCTGGTGTAATGCTTCTCTTGGTTAGAAGAGCTAACCCCGACAAAGCTGGTCCATCGTCCTGTTATTGACCATTTCTTCCCTATAGCTTTTGCCTTTTTGCAAATGTATGCATCTATTGCGGAAGCACTAAGCTTAAGTCTCTGAGCGGCTTCATCATGTAATTGACTTCGACCGGTCTCCATATCAGACAAAATAGCTTTTGCAGCGAGATGGAGGATCGTGGGGTCCGAAACTTTAGCTCTTTCTATCGGAATATCGACCGTTACATTGTGTCCACTAGACGAAGCTCCGTGTATAGTAATTGATGTGCAAGACATATCTGAGGATTCGATTAGGAAGTAGCTGATTGATTGGGTGAAGCTAAGAAGTGGTGGGATCTCATATGGGGCTTTGACAAATAACAGACGTGGGCCATCGGAATGACTCTTTTTTGGACTGCTACCCATTGCGAACAGTTGCTCCTGATCTGACTTGAGCGTTATGCGGCAGTTCCAGTAGGAAGGAGACAAAGCCCCTTTCAGCTTTCGTACCACGCGCTCGTCCCAGCTTCCGGGTGAATCAACAGCAACAACTTCTGCAAACCCACCACCAAAACACCCAATCCCTTCTAACAGCTTGTGAGACACGGCATTGCCGATACCGAGCGCAAAGAATCGGACCTTTTCACCAATTTCATCTCTCGTAGAACGGACGAAGTCCAAAATTGCATCAACCTCCCAAACTTCGCCATCAGTGAGAAGCAATATTTCAGTCGGGAGGTCTATGTTGGTGCGTCGACTGCTGACTACTGTTTTGAGTGCTTGGAGTAGTTCGGTACCCCCCATATCAGCCTTGAATGAACTTTTAAGATGCTGATGTGCTGCAGTTAAGGTCTCTTGGTCATACTGTTTGGACCGAGGCCAAAGTAGGCTACAAGTCGAGCCAAAAGATGCGATATTGAAATGAAAACCCTTTTGGGGAATACTTTGCAGAAAGATACCCAAAGACCTCCTCAGTGCGGATATTTTATTCTCCATTGACCCTGAGCGGTCAGCAACGAAGATGATTTCTGCTTTAAAATGGTCTTGCGTAAGCCGTGAAGCGAACAGATCTCGTGGCGTGAATGCCACTTGAACTGCTGAGTATCCTGGATGCCCTGCGCAGGACTCCATTACAGCGCGGGGAGCCAGTAAGCTTGGTTCAGACACTAGTATGAGCAAAACGAAGTCTCTCCCAAGTATCGGCGTGTGGTACGAGAAGGTTGCTCGTGCTCTCCTATTGTCCGCTACGGCGCTGGTAGCTCCCGCTGCAAGGCCACCAAATGTACCTCTCTGAACCGGCTGTGTTGCTGAGCCAAGATCAACTGAAATCAGATGAGTGCGGGATTCCAATTTTCGGATCGGTACAGAAGTTGACACTTCGACCCTAATCTCCATACCATCCTTGACTCCCAGGCTAGAATTGGCCTTTCTGGAATAGCCATGTGGTAAGGCACCGTAACGGGGAGCGACCGATGTCGGTATTGTGACCAGCACACCCTCCCCTCCTATATCTGGTTTGAGTTCGCTAACGTAGACTATCTCTATTCTGACGTCAGTTTGACCTGGTATGTTCCCGACGCTTGTTTCAAAAATTTCTGATATATGCTCCTCAAGGAGGACGGGCACGTCGTTGCGAGAGACTGCGCCCCGGTATTTCTCCTGCGCTTTCTTTTTTGCTTCAACTGAGCCGATTACCGTTACGCCTCCGATCCAACATGTGAATGAGATAACAGTTGAGCCATCGTAAAGTGGAAATGAATAAGCCGCTTCAGGTATAACTTCGTCGCCATCATTCGAGAAAAGGTGTGTAAGGATCGTCCGGGACGTTGTATTTACCACGTTTACGTTCAGCGATGCCTGAAGCAATGGCAGATATGCTTCGGTGATAGTAGAGCTCTTCCCAATGGTTCTCGGTCGATACTTGTTTCCGGTGGCGTGTAGATGCTTGACTTCTGACTTGTAATAAAGCCCAGCGGCAACTCGATCAAGTTCCATGGTTGGAGAGTAACTAGATTGTGAAAGATAAGTCGAGTTAACAAGATTTCTAGCTAAGCCGTGGGGTAAGAGCCTTGATCTAGGAACTTGGGGCTCCTCTAGGGGAGGACACGTGCCTAGATGCCGTGGTTTCGTGATTCTCAGCCCTGCTGCCTGATTGCTACCCAACCCCGCTTCCAGTGTCTCAGTGCCGTATTTCACAAGGCAGAATACAAGGCAAAATTAGAACTATGCCTTGGTACATAGCCTGTCTTACCTGTTGAGTATGTCGTGCAAGGGCGGCCTACGGTTTATAAACTTTCTCACCTGAATACCTGAAGAGCCGCCCTGAAATAATACCAAAAAGTGTATTTCACTCTATGTTTGACACATCTCCTTCTTTCCAGAAGTTTCAATGATCCACATCATATGACATGGCGTTACCAGTCTCAATAGGAGATGCGATATTGCTCTCACAACTAGCCTTTCGTCTTGGCAAATCGTTAACTGCAGGGCGTAAATCAGCTCCAGCGACACACAAGGAGGCCCAAAATCAGCTGTTTGCACTTAGCCAGGCCCTCAGGTCGATAACTATCAAAGAAGATGCAGAAATCCTGCAAAGAAGTGGGGTTTCTCATGAGCGTAATGACGGATCCTCTCAAGATCTCAAGGGTTTGCACGATGAGGAGCAGTCTAAGAACCTTGAAGCTATGATAGGGAACTTCGAAGATGTTCTCGAACGGCTCAGAGCCCCAGTGATGTCAATGGACTGGATTGGATACGAAAATCGCTTCAAATCCAATCCAAATATAGGATCAAGCCTCTTAACCGGACATCTTAACCGGATAAACCAGATAAACCAGAATCCAAATAGATTGTATATTTTTAGATTACTATCGTGAGTCTTGGCATAGTGTTGAGATTCAAATCAGTCGTCGAGGATCGTATATTTAACTACATCATCCTTATCAACCTCATCTTCCTGCTCATCTTCCTGCCCGTCTTTAGGCGCCTCCTTCTTTTACTGCCAGAGGCCTTACTAACTCGCTTTTAAGGAAGAGCAGGAGCCTTGCTTACAGCACGGCTACTTAATGCGTAGCTGCTACCACCTCCGCGCGTCGTTCGGCCGGTAGTAGTAACGAAGCTCTTCATATAACTAGAAGGATCAGCGGGATTAGAAGGATTAAACAATGAAGGCAGTAAGATGGGCAGTGATAGAGGCGACGCGATGAGGGCAGTAATAAGGCGACGCGATGAGGGCAGTAATAAGGCGACGCGACGAGGACGACGCGATTAGAATCAACAACAACCTCGACTTAATCCTTATTGGATCAACGACTTCAGCTTGATCAACTGCATTGGATCAAATCAATTGCTACACGATAGATTAAGCCTTAATTGACGATTGGCTTAGATCGCTCGGGTGGCGTTCGCCTACCGCTAAAGTCTTACCACCTACAAGGGGGTAACATGAATGGGTCAGACGCCCCCCCTGCTAGTATGGTAAACAAAATAACCTGGTCCCGCTATGTCACTTTGGACTCGCTTATTTCTTGACCGGTACTAGCAGGGGGGGCGTCTGAGGCATTGATGTTACCCCCTTGTACATGTAGATCTGGATCTATTGGATATCCAGTTATAATTAAGGCTTCGAATCCAATTTAAATTAAGCCAATCAAAACTCTTAACCGGATCTACATTTGAATTTGGATATCCAAACCAATCCAGAAATAGATCCAGTCCATTGACATCACTGCAGAGCCCTAATCGAAAATTACACGACCATGGGACAGAACTTAGGCGAGGAGGATTCCAACAGGAAGAAAAAGTGGCGGCGAGAGCTGAGGGACAACTGGAAGAAAGTAAGATGGACAGTGAAAGACGATGACGTAGAAAAGCTCCGCAAAGATCTTGCTATCCACATTCAAAGCTTAAACCTGGCCATTACTGGATTCTCTAAGTAAGTAGGCTTAGACAACGATTTTGGTCATCAGCTCATGAAAATGAAATTACCCGCAGTTCCCACGAAAAGGGTCGAATATAAAGTCAGTGATGTGCATGAAATGTTATCAGACGTCCATAGTTGGTTCAGTGAAAACCTGCAAAGCAAAAAATTCACCGTCTCAACACAAGAATGCGACCCTTCAAATATTTCAACGGACGTCATCGCGGATGAGTCCGCTCTTACATTTGAACTCTACGCCGACCTACCGACCGGACTAGGACCTACACTTTTGTGTCCCACAGTATCATTTGGAGCTGGATGGCTCAGAAGTAGACCTGGGTCACGAAGCCAGAGATTGTTCTTGTGTCGCTGTTCAGAGCAGTTTGCTCCTAGAACCCTATCCAATGATAGGGTCGACGAAGTTCACAGAAAGCAGCTTCAATTTTCACGTAAGTCGTCCATCCTAGGGCTCTGGGTTAGACCTGCACCAAATCCTGAGTATCCTTTAGTACTGTCAATTAGTCTTATCGTCCATTTGGTTGGTGAACGGGCTTGGCAGCTTTTTAGCAGATCATCGAAAGTCACCTCATTGATCATAAGAGGGATCGAAGCATCTGGTAATACCGAAGGTGTATCTTTACCTAGCCATAAAGCTGAAAATTTTTCAGACTTTGCTCTATTTCAACGATGCATTGATCAACTTGCGCTCGTTCAAGCCCAGACCTCATTGAGTAAAGGAGGGGGCTCCATGCTCATACATTTCTCCAGAGCTGAGGGAGGTGAAAGGAGAGTCTCTATTCTGGACACAAAAGTGTATGTAAAAATTTCCATGTTTTGATTCGGGCCCAGGGCATTAATGTGCCATCACTTTTGCGCCTAGCTCTAACATTAAATAATGTAGGGAGACGTCTAATTTCCACGGCCAGATATCCACCATCACTTTCATTGTTAACGGTCGCTGCTTTACCCAAAGCTCTATTGATTCAGTTCAGATTCTGCATTATAGGTCCGCTAGCCTACCAAGGTTTAATTCATTGGCTCTCCTGAAACACGAACAACACTTCATGAAAAGCATGGAGAGTTAATATTCCGACCACTGTCGAAAAGCTCATCAGGACCTCGGCTAGTCGTAAATGGTAAGCCTCGTCATAAGTGAAATAATCAGGAAGAAACCCCTTACGTTTAACTCTTAGTCTTTTATGATACAAAGGTGCAACATAGCCAAGGCACACGAACTCTTCATATCTTCGACGCTAGCTGTGCGGACGAACACCCGAACCGGAAACCAATTCGTACGGCTTGTGAAATAGTAGAGGTTGAATTCGTTGCTGAAATGGGTATCATACTCAGCCTCACTTGCGACTTCGTATCTGATTCCTTGTCTAGCAGCCAGACAATTTTTAGCCAGCGTGAAGGCGATGCAGGAAGAACTCCACATGTACTATCTGCAGTTTCCCCAATCCGGGGAGCGTATACTGTACGAACGGTAAGAGTTATAAACCGCAACCATTTGATCCTAGATTAACAACTTTGCAGCTTTTGCGGTGATATGATGATTCGCGACCACTATCTCGTCGATGCCAAAATGACGATTCTAGTTAATCCATCAAATAACATGCATCGTATGATTGTCTTAAGCGGCTCTCACGATGCTTGCGTAAGCATGGAACGTAAGTTGTAATTCATTAATGATCGTCGACAATACTGGCATCTGATGAGAATGTTCTGCGCAGTTCCACTAGCTTTCTTCCAAAGCCTTGTTACAGATAACAGTATGGCGAAAGATACCATCGAGGTTTCTGCTCATTTTGTTGAGCATTTGCCCGACGGCACTAGCATCACAGTGCTACCGACAGATATCCCATTAGTAGCTTTGAAAGATGTCTCAACTTCGGCTCTTACGTTGAGACTTCGTTGAGGTGACACTCAAGCTGGTTCATCCAAACTATTGCAAATATAGCATAGGTTTTCGCATCTTAAGTATCGGACAGGAGGTAATCCGAGTGGAAGCAAGATCACTCTTAAAATCGCTAAAGGATTAGAAAAGAGCATTTTATTTCTAAAAATGCGTACTGGCCTAGTCTCCTGCTCCTTCTTAGCGACGATGAATATAAGCTGTTTAGCACTAGATATCTTTGCCCGACTACATACTGTTCATACGGAGGCTACCTATATGTAATTACTCTAGCTACATTGCAATATGGCTGACTTTGGTCCTCTTTCTTACTCTTGGTGGACGTCTCTTTTTCTTCTAGGAAGCGCAAGGTATCTATAAAAATAAGATAGCTTCAAAGGACGTAAACATTAAAGGTATTGTATATATAAGCTGTAAAATGAATCGGTGAATAATGTCCCGTCCGCGAAGGCATATGGGCTGTGGTTGGCTTGTTGATGTCGTAACATAACATAAAGAGCCTCTTTTTAGAATTAATTGAGGTGATGCTGCATTGATGGGTATTTTTTGCCTTGAGCATTCTGAAGATTCAATCAGCATGAAGTTTAGAGCTGTCCGAGCGAACACTACGAGGCCGAAGATGGGAATGTGGTGCTTCAGGCGTAGGCATCAACGGGGATTTTATCGGAGAATCAGCGGTCCACACTCCTGGAGACTGCGATGCCTCTGCGTCGCAATGCTCATCCACAAGCTGTTGTAGTTCTTCGGAAGAAGAGACCTCATTTGGTGTTTGGAACGTTTTTTGTTTGCAATCGTCCTCCCAATCTGACCACCCTTCAGTCTGCACAGATGCTACGGTACTTTCAGAGGTCAGAGATGGCTCGTATTTGTCAACCATGCGTTTGGGGTCAACGGCTGGACCGAGTTGCCGGTACTGCCTCCGGAACCCTGTCTCACGCATCATAAACGACCTATTAACCAAGGCATCTACATCATTCTACTATGATTAGCCCGCGCAAAGGAGATGCGCACAAGCCAGTGAATATCTTACAGCGGTAAGTCTAAAATCCAAAGCGTAACCTCCGGAATTGGTTGTCTTAAACTCAAAGCCAAATTCCTCAAGAACATATTCGTCAACCAAATCCCGCCCGATAATTAGATACTCGTTTTGAGACGCATTGGGAGACAGGGAATTCTGCGAAGGCTCGAGCTGAGGCCTATATTGAGGCTTGAAGAAGTTCACATGGACTGGTTGGTTACCCAGGAAGTATGTTTGCCCTGCCTCTGTACTTTTGTGTAAGCAGTTGCCAATGCTATACAAACAAATCTTGGCCTTGGACCTACCGGACATGCGCAGATAAAGCGGTTTCCATCCTTTGCTTTTCAAAGATTCTAGCAATTCGCTCTGAGGATTTAAAAGCGGTGGTTCCCAGAATAATGTTCCCCAAATAGGGTCGTCACCTTCTGAGAGTGAGCGTATAAGCATTCTATCATTTCTGTTGTCCATCTCGAATGAAGCGGTGAAGCCACATTCTTCCAAATTAGTTTCTACTTCAGAGATCACAATGGAATCCCTATCAGTCCTGGTGGGCAAAATAATGACCTTTTGAGAAGACTTCGATTCGTCATCGCTCTGCAGTGATATGGTTGATTCGGAGTCCCGATAGCTGGACCTCGTTTTCCGAGTTCCGTTACGCTTAAGATTTCTGCTTGTGCTTGCAAAGGAACCAAGAGGTGCAAAGTTTTCTTGATAAAATCTTATTGGGGCGAGATGAGCCGGGATGAATGGGTCCAGTTGCTCCTTTGTAAATTCCGTGATTGCTATGCGGCGTTCACCATCTGCAATGCACGTTTTGCGTAAAGGCAACGATGATTGATCTCTGAGATTTCTATCGTCCTGCTGCAGCTGCAGCTGTAGCGCGGATGTTTTCTCCCCAACTGCCAGCTGTTTCTTGTAATCTTCAATGAGTTTCTTGTAGTCTCCATCTAGCCTCATCCTCTCTTCTCTCGCCTTTGTCTCGGCTTCGTTCCGAGCACGGTTTGCAGCTTGCGTTTCCGCAAATTTCTTTGCTTTTTTGGCTGCCTTTGCGGCAGCGTTCGCTTCCGCAATTTCCCTGTCTGCTAGACGTTTCGCTTCTCTAGCTTTCTCTGCAGCTTCTGCTTCCACCTCTCCACGGACTCTTTTTACAGCCTCAGCTATCTTCTCGGCCATTTCTTGAGCTGCTCTCTTCCCATTCGTCTCTTCATCCCTCCTGCGTTGCTCTTCTGCCTTCTCTGCTGCCTTTTGGGCCTCAACCGCTTTCTCTCGTGCAATCTGCTCCTCCCTCTGTTGAAGGATTAGATTGTGCAAGGCATCGAGTCTATGATCATACTCATTATCTTTAGACTCCTCAGACCCTTCTGCCCTTGCTTTTTGTTCTAATTCCTTTTCTCTAGCCTCCTGTTCTACGATCAATAGTTCTAAAATTCTGGACAGACGCCCTGCATCAGGAGGCTGTGTCGATTGATCTGAGGGTCGAGGTGGGGCCGGAGGCGGGGGTAGTGGGATTTGTGCCGGGGGCGAGACAGGAGCATTTCCAAATGCCGGTATAGGTTGTGACAGAAATGATGGCACGAACGGGTTCGTAGAAGGAACAGCAGGCATAGGAAGTGTTTCCGTATATCCTGGGTAAGGTTGCCCATAAGGCATGCTAGATGCATAAGGCGTGTATATTGGGTGGTCTGGCTGTGAAACTAAATTAGGATCAAATCTGGTGCGTGATGTGCTTTTTCTGGGAGGTGTTGAGTGCCCGTGAGGGGTGTTGTGCTGCGGCCCGTCTGATTTTCTTCTGCTGCTGGAAGAACCGGAAGCCGCACGAGAATTTTTACTAGTGCCAGGTCGATAGTCTGTCCACGACTCGTCATCAGAGTCTTCGGATGAGAAAGGGCTATCAACACCAGCCTTTCCCTTTCCCTTCTCCTCGTCCTTCTTATAATCATTAATCTTCTCATTTATGGCTCGTGCCGATGCTTCATCCTGAGCCGAGACGTATTCAATGGCGCTTGCCTCGATCTGAGTAGAATCGAGGTTTGTCCATGAATGGAGAAGTTGGTCAACAATCCGTGAGGGTTGAGCCCAATATGTTAAATGCGAAGCTGGAAGGGGTTCTTCAGGGGATTGGTTGGAACCCCTTTTCACAACTTGGACCGCGTCTTCATATTCAGAGCTAGAGTCGCAAGCCCAACTGTCACGAACATATCTGGCTTCGTGACTATCTTCGATAGTTACCACCGTGTCTCCATCCCGTTGTAACGGCTGTGTAGGCAAGGGACCGGAAGTGAAAACTAGGTGGTATAGCCAAGTAGCTGTGTCGTTCGGAGGTTTGCGCCATCTCGCAATGGATACATCGAGTTCACGTCTTTTTTCCGTTGGATTATCCTCGTCCTCCTTTTGAGCATTTTCTATTGCTAAGCGGTTGGTTTGAACAACACTCTCAACGATTTTGCGGAATCGATTTCCTCGGGTTGTCTGGTTTTTAAATACAAAACCGTTACCGCTAGATGACCTATAGTTCTTTAGTAAATGAAGAGAGCTTCGGAGTGATGGTAGCGTACGACTTAGTCTTCTCTTCTTTAGCAAGTTGGATGATGTTTAGAACAAGTGTCAACGCAGCCTTAACACTTTCAACTTTTTTCAGTAAGGCCTTCGTTTTCGGTTTCCGGAAGAACCATTTGACATGTTTCAATGTTTTGGGACCTCCGGTGATCTTTTTAAGTTGATCTTCGATATCCTTAAATCGTTCCAATATGGATTGCATAGACTTGAACAACTGGGGCTTGCATAACGACTGCTGTTCATTCAGAACATCGCTCAATTGGGTAAGAATACTGGAGAGAGTCGATAAATCTGCTGCGACCTCACTGATTTCTTCTGTAGCGTACTTGATCGTGTTAGCGATGTCGAATAGAGTCAGCGAGAGCTGAGCTCCAGCAGCTCCGACACTGATAGCCAACCCAAGCACGGAAATAGGATCAGCCATTAAGATGGGATGAGGTGACTAGCACTGAGAAGGAGAGAATGTGGAAGGTTCAAAAAGACGGGATATCCAAGCAAATAAGCTGCGGGGTTGGCATCTGAGATCCATTCCAGCCTTGCTGCCTATCATCTGTACCCCCTTGGCTTTCCAGGGGATGTATGCACGCTAACCGAACAAGAAAGCACGAGGCAGACATGAGCATATCAATGCATAGAGCTGAAACCTGCATCTAGTTACAAGCGAAACAAAAGCAACCAGAGATATGGAAAGAAATAGGGTACGCACCGGACAATAGAGCACCCTGCTATGGTTAATTTTGCTAATGCATCTCTCATACCGAGTGCCATTTTTGACTCTAATGATTTAAAAATGTATAGTAGGTGAATCTAGCTCCAATGCTAAGGATGGTCGTAAATAAGATTTCAGAGTTGGCTGTTGCGTGACTCTCTTCAGGTGAGATTCAGCCTCGCTCATCCAATCCTGGGGGGCAGACTCGGGACGCGCACGGACCAATGCACGGGCCACATTATAGATATCTTTCTCGAGCGATCGAGCTCCGTAAATTCTTCCCCATAGACCCTCTCATCTATATTCCACGCTATACCTATTCAGTGATCTGATAAATCCTTTGTGAACATAGTGCAAAAGTGTTCGCGAACTGTAATAGTGAAGATGGTGAGGGTCCAATCTCGACTTTACCGCTGATTTCTCATTCGCCCCAGCTGCACTGTTTCTCTTCGGGGTCCCCGGGGGAGTTGACCAACATGGCTTCCAATTTAGTACATTGATAGAATTATCGAAACTCAACATGTTTCCACCATAGGTCTTCATGAATACCGTCCCAATCACGCTGCTCCTTATACCACGTCTCGAGATACCCAACCCTTTTCATGACCCTGTCATCTTCCGGTCCGCCAACTGATAGGAGAACAAGGCGAACATCGACGTAATAGTCGCCGCCTAACTCCTCCTTGTCGTAATGCAAAACGAGGAAGCACTGGACAGAGGTGGTGCGAAGTTGCATAGGTGCATCAGGCCGGAACTCGTGCTCTTCCGATTCAGACCAGCGACCCGTGCTTTCCAGCTTGATTGTATAGATTCTATTTTCTCCCTCGCCAAGTGTGACGATGAGGTCTGCCGTTCGGAGATCGCCTTTCAGCATCATGCAGTAGTTCATAAAGGTCCATGCGGGAATGGGCAATCTTTCATCGAAGCTAGTGTTGACAGGAACCTGGATTTCAGGCTTGATCATCAGTTGAGGTAGGGCTGGTAAGCGTTTGTAGTAATTGTTGACAACCTTGCCACCGTCAGTACTAGCCCAACTCCAGAATGGAGCCCGCCAACGCTTCGGTCGGCTTGATGGCGGCCCTTGAGGATCGATTGACCATAGGAGTTCGTGTTCCAGGAAGTTTCGCCAAAGGCCCCATGTGTTTCGTAGTCGTGTGTGACGCTGCGTAACAGCTGCCACTCCATTCATAGCAAGGAATTTGTCAGCTTCATGCGAGAGGTTACAGGGGGTATAAAGCTCGAGGAACTGCCACCAGGTTTTTAGGAAGGGTTCGTAGGAGTCTTTTTCCCCAATTAGACCATCATCGAAGTCCACAAATTCATGCAGGTCTGAAGCAGAATCTTCGCTCTCTCCATTGATACGGAAGTCCCTTAAGAACCCAAAGATGTCCTTTGGATGTGTTGGTAGTTTGTCACTGTCGTCTTTTAACAGCCTCCTAATTAAGTTTGGTTCTTTCTGTGTCGCATCGTATTCTCGACACTCCCAGCGTACGCTGTTCTCGGTGTATGCTAGCGTCCTTGAAGATATCATGCGTTCTTGCACTACCCATGCGCGTGAATTGAGGGTGCCAGAACTGTGCCGACCTGATTCTTTAAATGTGCTGTGACAGAACAAGCCGCTGTCGCTGTCTCTGGCATCCATAGCCATAATTGTGCAAACCGCATTTCCGTAAACGATGGCCATCCGGGGAGATTCTTCTTTCCAATCATTGGGATTATCCTGGATAATACACATAGAATCGATCCATAAGTGTTTGTATCCACAAGCTCTTGTTACTTCGACAGCATCACGAAAAGTTTTTGGTAAATTGAAAACGGGGAAACCGCTTTTAAAATCGTCAATGGTAGCCTCGGTGGTCTTGAAGGCCTCATGTAGGCCCCACCGATGTGACAATGCGAAATATTTGATCTCTTCGGTGGTCTTCCCAATTTCCACAAGTTTGACAGAATCGGTGTCAAATGTCAGAAGTCGTCGCGGCATTCGATCATCGTGGCCGAGGTCTCTGACGATATGAATGGAACCGTGTGCCCACAGCGTCGCTAGATGAGCCTTCTTCCGGCACGACTCGTGCTCATTTAAGCATTGCTTGAGCCATCCTTTGGCTGCCTCAATCGTTGCGTCCATTACCCTAATGGCACTTACAGAGGTCAGGAAGGAAAAGAAATGAAAAGAAATGCCAAGTGCATTGTACTAGTTGGAAGACACGCATTTAAAGAAAAAAAGGACCCAGCCACAGCGGTATCAGCCACCTCCAGCTGGCGAACCCTAGGCGGTGGCTAAGCTTTGGGGGCCAGAACTAGTTCTATCTGGGAACTTTCTATGAGTTTAGACCTGAGAATAATGGCTCCGGCCTAGAAGTGGGAAATACTTTTCAAGAGATGGTATGCATGAGGTGTTGTGCCGTCCTGCCCCCACTCACTCCTAACCCAAATGGCTGACAAGTGATAAATTACTGCGGAGCGTGTTCCGGTGATGGATTTTTCGGCGAAGAATGAAGACCACCACGACCAAACTCCGCTCTGCTCACGAAATGGCCTTCTCCGTCCTCCAGGCATCTAGGAGGAGAGGCGGTCCTCACTCTTCCACCCTAAAGCCATCCTACAGTCTAAAGCAAACCCGCCAGCTGCATCTCCACAAACACCATGGCCACTAAGCTCCACACCATGCAGAGCCTTAGGGGTATAGCTCCCCAGAAACAATCCATTGGCTTCAGATACTAACAGTTTACAGTGCTATCTATCCGCCGCTACCTCTCCACAACCCCTAACCGTGCCTCCTCCGCCTCCCTCACCGCACAAATCTTTAGAGACGTCCCACTCCTTCGGCAATACCGACGCTCGCTGCTCCTCTCCAACCGCACCGTTGGTCTCGTGCCCACCATGGGCGCGCTGCACGAAGGACACCTGAGTCTGGTGCGGCAAGCCGCGCAAGAAAACAGCGACGTCTTCATCAGCATCTACGTGAACCCAACGCAGTTCGGGCTGAACGAAGACCTAGACTCCTACCCGAAGACCTGGGAGGCCGACATGGCGCAGCTAACGACCCTCAACGCCGAGCTTGCCAGCACTCCCGGCGCGGGGCGGATCTCCGCCGTCTTCGCGCCGACGACCAAGGTCATGTACCCGACGCTGCCCCCGGACTCGTCGCTGCCGGGCCGCGGCAGCTTCGTGACGATCACGCCGGTCGGCAGCCTGCTCGAGGGCGCGTCGCGGCCCGTCTTCTTCCGCGGCGTCGCGACCGTGTGCATGAAGCTGTTCAGCATCTGCACCCCCGAGCGCGTCTACTTCGGCCAGAAGGACGTCCAGCAGACCGTCGTGATCCGCCGGCTGGTTCGGGATTTCCATCTCGGGACGGAGGTGCGGATCGGGGCGACGCGGCGCGAGGCCGATGGGCTGGCCATGAGCTCGCGGAATGTGTATCTGGGCGCCCGGCGGCGGGCTGTCGCGACTGTGCTGTCGCATGCGCTGCGGCGGGCTGAGGAGCAGTATGCGAAGGGGAAGAGGAGCAGGGGGGATATCCTGTGGCCGGCGAACGAGCACGCGGACCGCGTGGCGGCGGAACAGGAGGAACTGGCGCCGGGGAGGAGGGCGCGGTTTGAGGTCGATTATATTTCGCTTGCTGATCCCGACACGATGGAGGAGGTTGAGGAGGTCGATGAGAAGCGGGGGGCTATTCTGAGTGGGGCGATTAAGATGATGCCTGTGGAGGAGCCGCAGCAGGGCGAGGATTGCGGGGTGGGGGATGGGATGATTGCAGTTAGGTTGATTGATAATATTATTCTGAAGCCGGTTGAGTGAGTAGAGGTGGGAGGATTTAAAGTTGAGCGTTTGAGATACCATTTGCTCGCAAGAGCGCTGTCTATATCCGCAGCATTTACTTGTGCGCCGTCGACATAGGTAGCATACTAGAAAAGAGCGGATTGTCTGGATAGGAGGGTTCAAGGTCCGTTATTGAAATGCTCGAAGGTAGAGAAAATTGTAGCAATTTAGAGTGCCTCTCTAGAGGCAGCAATAGAACGGCCGCATCACATATGGTCATGAAGCACTCCCGTATAGTCGATATGTTGAGTAGCGATGGAAGTATGAAAGCAATTTTGGAAAACGCCAAAATATCATGCAAATCCCTCCAAATAGCCGCACATCCCTAACGGTTGCCCGTGCCGATTTCTTACCTTCTATCCCGCAGGTATGCCCCTTCAATAAATCTCCCACAGCGAAACTTTTCCGTCCTTTCCCCCGGCCACAATCCAATGCTTCTCACGTACCTTTTCCTCCCTCTGCCGCTCCAACCTCTTCATAAAATCCTCGACTCTGTCCACATCTTCGACGCCCGCGCCCTTTGTCGTGATTGCATCCATATCCTCTCCTTCTCTATGCATAGACATATCTTTCGGTGCTGCTCCAACTGAAATGTCTGCAAAGCCGACGGCATACACGCCAACCCTATGCCATTTCAGCACTGCGAGTCCGGCCAGGGTTTTTGTAGAGTAGACGCGCACACGACCATCCCAGCCGGCGGTAGCGAGGATACGAGAGTCGGAACGGATGCGTAAAGATTGCTGGCCCGCATGTTTGGTATTCGCGAGCTTGAAGGGTTGGGAAGGCTGGATGGGGTTTAGTTGTGCGGGGATAGAGGTTAGGTTCGAAGCCGTGGAAGAGGTCAGAGCGGCGGAGAGGACGGATGGCGTGGATGTAGACGGAAGAGTGGAGGTGGATGGATTTGCTGCGAAGGCGGTAGATAGGATTGAGGGGGATGTGGTTGAGGATGAGACTGAAGTAATAGACGGCACTGCCGGGCCGTTTGTCCCTTGATCTAGAGCAACTGGATTAGGGATGTGGTGGGCGGCTATGATGGCGTCGGCTGAGGATGTGAAATAAGTCTTTACATCTGGTGAAACGTCCAGGGAAAGGATGGGCTGAGCATGGGATTGGCTGAGATAAATGCTGCGCCACGTCGGCTGAGGGCTACTGGGCTTTGTGCAGTCTAGCTGATGAACTGCTGTATGGCCGCTTTCGTATCCAGCGACTAGAAGTAGGTGTTGCGATGTGTGGTATAGGAGTTTCAGGGCCATTACCATGCCTGCGGGTAATTAGCGACTGAATGCTGGCCGTTAGAATGACAGTGGCTATTATTTCCGAGTATCTTCTTTTCTGCTCCTTTCAGAAGAAATTTGTAGTGAAAGTATAATAGCAATATTTTCCTCAACCGCAAATTTTGAATTGGTAAGGAAACGCTGGAATTGCAGGAGCTTAGAGAGTATACTCACCTGTATCGGTTGACGGTACACGCGGAACAGTGTATATTCTTTGCTCGCTAGGAATTTGGAATATATCAACCTTCTTGTCTTCCGTTGCAGGAACTGCCACGAGGATAGAGTTGGTGGCGCCATGGCGTGCCGTTGCTTGCTCGTTTATCGTGCCTTGCTTCTGCAGTAGATTGCATGCAGGCCTTTCAAGGCACATGGAGAAGGCACAAAAGTTCAGGGTGTTCACCGCAAGGGAGTGCAGTAGCCATGGCTGGGGTCGATGTGTTGATACACCATCTGCAGGGGGTATGATCGAAAAGTGTTCTTCTTCTGAGGCGCGGAGTTGCCAGACTTTAAGAGAATTGTCACGCCCATGTCTATATTTGGCAATCGCAATATATCAGTCTCCACAGGCTCGGGACTTCTCGACGCAGCCCGCGATACTTCAAGATAGATTGTTGCAATGTCCCAAACTTGGCCCAGAGACGGAGATCAAAACTGAGACGTGTCCGAGTGAAGAAGACGGGACATGAATGTTAAGTTCAAGAATAAATCATGATGACTCGCCTCTGCTACCGGATGACGAAGGGTTCTGAACTATGTATTTGTGGGAGAATGATTGAGAGTGTAATACTTACGTTATTATCCTGTCAGGCTCCCATTCTGCAAACCCCAGAATTGCTGCATCGTGCGCCTGCCACACAGCCACGGGCCGTTTTGAAGCAAGATTCCACAAGATGATGCAGCCATCGGCATCGCCAGTTAGCAACCTGCTGTTCTGGCGCACGAATTGGACGCAGTGCACATGGGCAGCGTGACCGCGGAAGACGTAAGCGGGCTGAGCTGGCGGTAAAGTTGAGGACTGTATGTCGGAAGCCATGGCCACGACGGGATGAGCACGGCGCGGGCACCACTGCGCGCACAAGCACTCCCGCAATTATTATTTTGGTGGAGGTCGTCAAGAGAGGCAATCCGGACCGAGATGAGATCGACGGCATGGAGTGGCACTTGGGGGCGGATGGGGACGTGCAGGCGGATTCGCGGCTGCACGGGCACACGGCAGCGGTAGGAGTCTTGGGCGTTGGGGCCTTCCAGCGAGTCTTTCGCAGCGCTGGGACTCTCTCCAAGGCCCAAGGCAGCTGCGCTGGAAACGGATACGTGACAGGTGCGCACTGCCCGCCGTCCCGGTTTTGGCTGATTTAATGAATGGCTATCCCGAAGAGCGTGGTGTCTGCTTTTGAATGTGCTATGAATAGAATAGAGCGGCCAAACTTCTGCGCGATGACGGTCATATCTTACAACGAGCTGGGGGGTCTTCGCATTCTTTCGCATTTTCCACTCTTCCTCATCGTTTTTCTCAAAAGCGATGGAGGATATAGCTTCGGGCAGGTGTTTTGATAATTGCGCTGATGCTACCACGACTATATCAATTCCAGCGGCCCGGAAGCTGTCATCTCGTCAATGCAGTAGGAGGATCCCTCATGCTAGGAAAGGGCAGCCGGCTCGAGGTAATTCTTGCCGGTATATTGAGCCGTCGGACGCCTGGTCTATTTTAGGTGGGTAGCTTATTCTCCCAGCAAGACAAGATTTGTCGACTGTGCAGCATGCCCTCCTGCGACGCTTGCCGGCTGGTGCGCCCCATTGGCCTGCCCGCTGCCAGTCATCCAGCATCATTACCGTCCGCCCAGGGGTCCGCAGCCACTGACAGCCGGACTGCTGCGCGCTGACATGGGCTCCGAACTGAAGAGGCGCTGGACTCCCAAACCTTCCCAAACCTGCCAGATGGCAGCCCGCGGAAAACGCCCCGGGCTTGGACATTCTTGAGACATTCTTAGAGTTCATCAGACCCGTTATTGTCCCCTTGTCGCGCAACCCCTCGTTGATACAGAGGAGGCTGTGTCGGCCGCAGACTGTGCAACAAAACGGCTGCATCAACCCAAAGAGGGGGGTCAAGTGCTGTGAATCCAGACAGCAGCTAGCAGCTAGTAAATAGCATAGAATTAATTATATGTTTGGCGTCGCCCACGACTCGCAGACCCGTCTACCGTTCTTGCCTGCTGTCCCGCTGCTGGTCTTTGATTTCCATTTTAACCCTGATATCACGCTGTCGGCAACCCCTTGCAGGCCTGCAGGCGTTCTGGCTGCGATCGCCCTCCCATGACATGCTGCTGCTGCCGCCCGGAACCTGGAATCGTTATCTACTGAGGGCACTCACTCTCCATCTCCCTGCCCTCCAGAAACCCCCGCGGTGGATCAGCCGTGTGGAAGAGTCTGAATAGGCTCTGTGCTCCCCTCTTCTCAGCGCAGCGACCTCCCAGCCCGCCTCTTACCGCATTATCGCATCTTAGATTGGCGTTAGCGTTCGCTCAAAGCCTGACGTTTCTCTACCTCGTCCATCATCCAGACAACCTTGTTTGACCCCCGCTCGCACCTCCGACTTCAATTCTGGCCCTCATCTGCCATTATTACTTCAGCTACCCAGTCCCGTGGACTATTCTCAAAAGATAAGCGTAATTCGCTCCCTCCGATCGACAGCGCCGCTTCGAGTTGCCCCTCTCACAACCGAACCTAGTCGACGGCTAAGACTCTAGACCACCTCTGCGCACCACAGTTGAGCAATAACGATTCGCCGTTGAAGCAAAACTCTGTGGCTAATTGCTCGCATTAATCTCCGCTTTTTCGAGCTTCTTGGCCGCTCTCAGCACCCGTCTCAACCGGCAGCACGGCTTACCACAACTCGCCACATTAGTATACTTACAGCAGCAACTTACCTTGCGTACCATTCAGACTCCTCTATAGATTATCGCCTATAGTCGTAGATGTGACCTTTAGTCCGACCAAACAGCTTCGAACCAACGTGCCTACCGTGCACAAAACCGAACAAGCTCTAGTCCTAATCTTCGGCAATCCTTCATCCTGGCGGCTACAATCGAACAACCGGGGTTTCTCCAGCCCTCTTTGGACTTTACTTACCTCTATGCGCAAGATCCTGGAGTATCGCCTTCGACCGCTTCGGATTTGACTCTCGTCGACGATCAGATCCTACGTCTTCCAGAAAAGAGGAGCAGCAGCTCAGGATCAAACCCACGGCCAGTTAAGAAGCTCAAGCAAGGACAGCGGGTTGAACAGTCACGCAAAAGCACAAGCAGCGAACAAAAGGGAGCAGGCATGGCAGGCAGTGATGCTGGAGGCAATACCACGGTTGCTGACGGCGTTCAGCCCGTTAACAAGCCAAAGAGAGTACGCACAGGGTGTCTGACTTGCAGAGAGAGGCATTTGAAGTGTGACGAAGCACTCCCAAATTGCCAGAATTGTCGCAAGTCCAATCGTGTATGCAAGCGCGGCATCAGACTCAATTTTATCGATACGCAAGTTCAGGCCCCGCCAGTGGTGCCACCCACCCAGGAATGGACAGTCAGCTTTCTGGACGAGTCTAGAGAGATTGCCAACGAATACAAAGGCGGTTTGAGCAAGTACGGTGTCTTGGAAATCGAACCAACTGCTCAAACAGACAATAGTCTTTCGTTCGACTTTTCAACCAGCGTGCCACCTCCAGCATCTGTGGCGCACCAGCAGCTACCACCCATACAGGGAATTCTACCTGATCCGTATCCTGAGGAACAGCATAATCTCATTTATGAGACCCATAGAGAGCCATCGCATCAACATGCACATTCCCATACGGAATCGACATACTCCGGATCCAATATACAGGGAGGCTCTTCCTCATATGGTAATCCCGAGCAGAACGCGACACCAGCCGAAGGCGCACGTGATTATCTCGATACTCAAGAAGAAGTCCTGTTCATGCAAGTATTTGTCGAAGAAGTGGGTCTTTGGATGGACAGCATGGACCCGATGAAACACGTATGACCAAATACCCATTTAATCTTCCGTCGAGTAATGTTGCTAAAGAATTTCAGTTCTCGCGACTTTTGCCGTTTCATGCCCTTGGCGAGCCCATGCTCCTCAACGCTTTCTTGGCCTGTGGCGCACGCCATTTATCACTCGTCAATCCAAAGTATACCGAAGACAAAGCGCTGCACTACTACGATACTGCGACCAGGTATCTGCTTAATTCGCTTCAAAATCCAAATCGAGACACCGTAATTTGTGCGACAACTGCAGTCATTTTAAATGTATACGAGATTATGTGCGAAAAAGCTCTCCAGCGGATGAACCACATCGCAGGTGCCCGTGCGTTAATCAAGGAGTGTGGGTGGAACGCAAGGTCGACCGGAATTGGGTCTGCTTGTTTCTGGTTGAATGTTGGCATGGAACTCCTGAGCTGTCTCCACTTTAACTGGCAGGTCGCTTGGGATCCCGACGACTGGGGTGTTGACATGGACTTTTCACGGGAGACGGAATCTGGTAGAGAGGAGATCTGGACATACCGGATTGTATACATTGTGGCTAAGATTGCGAATTTTCGTGCCTCGATCCCAAGATTCCAAGAATCATCTCCTCGCAACGAACAAATACGATTGCAAAATCGCTATAATGAGTGGAAGCGGCTAAAGGACTGGGCAGATGCCTGGAATGAAAACATTCCCCGGACAATGCACCCAATGGCGTATCTCTATCCCGGCCAAACAATTTCGGGATCAGCATTTCCTGAAGTTTGGTTGATAAAGAGAACCACCATCGTGGCGCGGCTCTTCTATCATACTGCCATGTGCCTTTTGGCTCAAATAAATCCAATCATGTCACCAGATGTCGAAGAGATGCGAGAACTGCAACATCGGCATTCACAGCAAATATGCGGAATCACCGCCCACGTCAAGGATCGGTATGTACTCATTCCACAACAACAAGGGAAACTGCTGACTTGGACATAGGGGTGTTGCAAGTGTGGCTCTCCGATCTTTAGCCATTGCCGCTGAATGTTTGACTTCTCGCCGAGAGCAAGAAGAGGTATTGCAGATCTTCGACAAAATTCGACAGGAAACCGGATGGCGAGTTGGATTCCTCAACACCGAGCTGAAGGAGAGGTGGGGCTGGAATGATGACCCGCAACCCCAACAGCAAACTCTAGCAACGAATATGCAGAACACCGCGAACCTGCAATATCAGCAGCAAGCGTTACAGCCTCAAGTAACTCTTCAGCCTCTACCGGCTACATCACTACCTCCTGCACCTCCCACCAGATCTCGTCCGCCTGTTGGGATTCTAAATCCCCTTCTCGCTACCGCTGATTTCACGATGCCTCAGCATCCTTACCAATCGTACTACGTAGCGCCGAATCCGATTTCCCACACTCATTTTACTTATTGATGGAGCTAGTCATTGGCTGCAATTTTCGATATTCGAATTTTAATACCCATTGCCTTGACGGAGTCAACTAGTATTGAAACGGGCAAGATGCTGTACTATGATTATATTTTGCATGACGGGCGGCTGCACGAACATCCTGTCTTTCCCCAACCTAGCTCGCTTGCTGCCTAGACGCAGCTCCCTTCTGTCATATTCTTCTTATGGCCTTACGGGTTTAGCAAAGACGGCATGCAAAAATGCTCTGCAGGTTCTCCACATTTTAGCCTCCTACTACATTTTAGTTTACTCTCCTCCTTTTACGATTCAATGGATGTGTTGAGAACCGTATGGGAATCATCTGCACGTTGTCTAGGATTCGTTTTTAGCATCTATTTCCTTTATGCTATTCACGATTATGTGGACTTATCGAGAACGGCGTAGGAAATTTCTCTCTGGTATGCCTACCCTAGAGGCTGTGGAACTGTGATCTTGACGAATTTTGCGATCATTTCCAATTCGGATCTATACGTTCAGTTAGATAGCACCATCTAGGCGAAGGGTGATAATACGAATTATACCCCTGAGATTCAATGGACTAACTTGATTTCGCGAAATTACGCTGAGTGTTTGCTTAGCATTATTTAACATGGAAAACAGTCGTACGATAATTTACTATCTTATAAGGTAATTGTTATGGAGAAAGTCACATCCTACCCCACCCTTGAACCCAATCCCTGAACAGACATGTGAAAGCGATAACACATGATGCGGCTAGATGCTATTGTAAAAGGTTTATCGAAGCTTTGCAACCCTTCTCCGAACGCAGAGAGGAATAGCTATACACTCAAACTAGTACGCTTCGGGGGCGTAGAATTCGATTGAATGAACCTACCATCGTCGCGTCCCAAAATCAACAAAGCTCTTACCTAAAAACCCAAAGCCTACTATAAATTAGGTTGTGGCGTCGCGCAGAGGCCCATTTCTCTCCCCGCAGAGTCCTCGGCTGCAACTGCTCGACCAACGGGTTTGCCCCACGATGCCGATCCCCAGGAGAAGCTCGGTTGAACGACATAAACAGCGACCCCGAGCCCAGCCGTCCAACCCTCTCCCCTTTCGATTTCCAACTTTTAACAACCTCAGAGTAATCCAGCGCGTCCAATTCCTCGAAGAGAAGCTCGGATTGTGATGGCCGTGCCGCTCCGGCCGCGCTGATCGAACCCGTTAGCTCCCCTAACCACCACCGACGCATCTCGAAAATCCACGTCCCGGGGGGAGGGAGGTTCCACGAAAACACCACGAAAGCCCACACGCCCATCCCACCACTACCATCCACCGACCCACCATCGCTCGCGACCATGCCATCCAAACCGCCTCCACCCTCCCCTACCGCCCCGGACCTCGCCATCCTCGCCGGCGACGCCATGCACCTACACGCGGCGGGCTACACCGAGCTGCCGCACGCCCCGCCGCCCGAGCGCAACCTCGTGGAGCGGATGGCGCGCTTCCGCACCGCGCCGCTGGACTTCCTGCGCGAGATCTCGCTGCACGTTTCGGGATCCGGCTGGCGGAGCTACGAGAACGTGGTCGGGCAGCCGATTTTCTACGCCGGGTTCAGCGAGCGCATGAAGGGGCTGGTGCTGCGGAGTCCGATGCTGGTGGCGAAGGTCGAGGAGCTTGCGGGGAGGAGGGTCGAGGTCGAGAGTAAAGAGGGGGTGTTGGGGCAGGGGGGAGACGGGGAAGCGGAAAGGGAGAGGAGGAGGGGTGAGATTAGGGAGAGCGTGATGGAGGTTGCGGAGAAGCTGGTCGATGAGATGATATGCAAGATGGAGAGTCGGAGGTTTATTCGCGGCGCGTATTATTTGGCGACGCAGTTGTTGACGAGGGCGTATCATCAGGGTGAGTGAGAGGCGTCTCTTCCTCCCATTGGAAACATTCCAGCAACCAGGGACGGAACCATAGTCTACATGTGTGGCCATACGTTGAGTTCTTAGAGATACATTATGGATAAGAGGCTAGAGACTTGAGGATATCCTCACTGGTTCTAGAGTATCAAAGGAGAATGTCTCGAGTCAGTTCGCGTTAGAGACTGCCCTACGTTCGGGGAAAGCAGTCCCAGAGCCTTCCGTTAGAACACGCTGATTGAGAAGCATATCGACTTATAGAAACATTGCTGACTTTCAGCTTGACTAGGCATTCACGTATCCAGCGAGGAAGTCCTCCGCCTCCGTGGCGTGGCGGAACAAGCGGCCAAGGACAAACATTCCATCATCTTCCTCCCATGTCACCGGTCTCACGTCGATTACGTTTCGTTGCAAATAATATGTTATAGACTAGGGTTGGCACTGCCCACAGTGGTGGCTGGTGACAATCTCAACTTTCCGTTGGTTGGGTCATTTTTACAACATGCAGGTTCGTCGAGGCACTTCCACCCGAATTTGAATCATGTTGACAAAGGCCAGGTGCCATGTGGATTCGGCGGAGTTTTGGAGACGATCAGTTATATACCACATTGGTCCAGGCATACATTGATACGCTACTACAAAATGGCTATAATTTTGAATGCTTCGTAGGTATGTCGCCAAATGTTTCAGGCATACTCGTTTCGGAGCAATATGCTAATTTAAACAGAGGGCGGTCGATCAAGAACAGGCAAACTTCTTCCTCCCAAATTTGGGATCCTTAGTTTCCTTTTAGACAGCGTAGCATCTGGGCGAGTTGAAGACGCTATAATATGTCCCGTGAGCACACAGTATGATAAAGTCATCGAGGTCGAGTAAGTACACACTCCCAGAGTCGTAGAGCTGAATATTGACGTAGCAATCAGTTCATATATAAGCGAACTCCTTGGGCAACCAAAGCCGAAAGAGAATTTGAGGGATTTTCTTTCCGCATCGTCAGTATTGTCGCTAAAATTAGGTCGTGTGGATGTCCGGTTCCACGAGCCATGGAGCCTTCGCGGCTTCATCAACCAGCAGCAAGAAAGATTCAATCAATTGCCACAGCAACTAGAGCCTAAAGAAGCTCGAGTTCGGCTACTCAGAACGCTTGGGTACAGAGTGCTCTCCGAGATCAACGATGTATCTGTTGTAATGCCTACGGCGCTAATTGGCACCATCCTTCTTACACTAAGAGGGCGGGGCGTTGGCAAGTCAGAGCTGATAAGAAGAGTTGAGTGGCTCAGCGAACGTATCCGCAACCAGGGTGGTAGAGTAGCGCATTTTGCTGGACTCCCTACGAGTGTAGTTGTCCAACGTGGTCTTGAGGTCCTTGGGCCTAGTCTCGTAGGACTCGTCCAAGGGTTACCTGAGGATACATATTATGCAGTGGACAGGTAAGCTCGGTTGACTTAGCCAGTCGCGACAATCTGGTCCATGTTCACGGGCGTTCTCAAAGCTAGGACTGATTAGTATTCAGGTTCCAGCTCTCCTTCTACCGCAATATGACAATACACCTCTTCATATTACAAGCTCTGGTCTCTGCCGCTATGTATACCAAGGTCAAACTTGGTGGCGGGCCGGAGAACCAAAGGATATCTTACAATGACCTCCATGATCAAGTTCACTTTCTCTCGCAGGTTGGTCGACATCATGAGATTGGAGATGATATATGTAGCTAATATGTGTCAGTTGTTCCGAGGAGAGTTCATCTTTCCCACCGAAGGGCTAGATGTCAATCTCGCAAAGACGCTTCGAGATCTGGAAAGCGACAACGTAATCAAAATCACACGCAACGCTGACGACCCGAACAAAGTCGAATTCGTCGAGCTGAGTGATGCTGAAAGAGAATGTGGTCGGGAGAACTTCGACTTCTACTGCTTCCTGATATGGCCATTCATTGAAGCAAGCTGGCTTGGTGCTATGTCCCTCTTGATGCTCACACCTCTAGTTGACCAGATGGGAGAGATATGGCTGGACTCAAAGAAAGTGCAAGACCGCGCACAACTAGTATGTTTGAATATTCATATGCTGTATCAAAGGACCGAACTGTTGAAGATTTCTTAAGAGAGAACGGAGAAGACTAAGGCTAATGAAATTATTACAGCTAGGAAAGACACTTTACCACCAAGGAGACTTGTCGTATTTTGAAGCAGTAAACAAAGAGACTCTTAAGAACGCCTACCGAAGGTATGAAGAGGAGGGCATGATACTCGTAGCCAAGAGTAAAGACTCTCGAACTCCATCAACTTTGCGGCTCGCAGATGAATGGACACCCACGCGCTGCCCAAAGACCGGAAGAATACTTGCCCAAGGCGAGCTGTGGGCATTCTCTGAACTCATATCGCTGTCGCGGAGAGAAGGGTAAGTTATCCCTACCCTTGCCCTTTGCACCCCACTTGTGTTTGTTCTTCCCTGAGAGACGATTGCTAACATGTTGTTCCTGTGCTTCAGGAAGAATCGGCGGGATGGTGCCACGGTACAGACACGCGTGTTGGCACTCGCGGATATCGTCGGGAAACAGTTATGGGAAGATGTGGCGGCGCGAGAGGAACTTGCAGAGCTGTCGGAGGAGTCCCTGAAAGCGAAGGCCAAAGGAAAATCTAGGAGAAAAGCCATGAATATTAACAGAGCCAGGTTATAGTAGAACGCAGCAAGTTCCGATCGTTCTTCGTCTTCTTTATCCTATCTCTGATGTTATTGTTGCTGAACCGCTCCAACCGCTCTCCCATTTATGTTACCCTAAAAAGAACTAGCCGTCAACACTTCCACTACCAACTAGAGCCTCATAGATGTATCTACTGCTGGCGCAGTGCCATAAATAATCGAGTCGATCAATCTCAATGCCGTGAATCTCGCGCGTCAGGCTCGGATTCCACTGTGATATTTTTAATCCGAGAGCTGTTATGCTGATATTTTGGGATAGTGCGTTGTGGTTGTTGACGAGTGTTACAAGGCTGAGACGCGTGTTTGTTGGCTGGGAACTACTGGGAACCAGCAACACAGTGTGGTTGGTGATGAATGTCATTTCGGGTTAGGCTACTATTGGGCAGAGGATAATGAGTCAAAAGGCACCCCAGAAGATTTTAGAGTGGTGAATGGCTTAACCTGGCGCCCAGCGCCGTCAAAGCTTGGAGGTTTAAAGTTTTGAGGGCGAGTACTTGTCAAGGAGGCGAATCAGTGAAACCAATCCTAAGGCGAGAGACCGGTGACAATAAGGTTTAGCCTTATCTAGTTATAATTTTCGACAAGGTACACGATCTAACAGGGGATGGTACGACCTTGTCCCTGCTGGTCCGATTTCATGCAAGATTAAGGTCCCAACCCTTGGTTGATGTCAGGAGGGCCTCAGCGCTCTACCAGCAGAATATGGCAGAAAGCTACTGTAGCAGAAAACGGCAGATTGCGGTTACGTAACTAGAGGATTTTATAAAACGTCGAGCGGTACTGTTACTCCTCTCCTTTCCTTTTCTCTAGCTTTGGATCCTTGTTTATAGACAATCCAATTATATAGGCTTGCGCGTCCTTCTTACCGTACTCGTGCCTTAATTAACTAAGTCGCTAACAACCTTAAGGACTATTACTATACGCTTTTTACTTATAGACTCTATCTTATGCCTAAGCGTAACTTCTTAGCAAATACGCTATTTATACCTACTCCTCTTTAGAGTAGTAAGGGTATAGAGATTGTTAAGAATTTAATTAGTTTGTATTATAAAGGCTATTAAAACGCGTACTATTTAAATATGTGGCCGGATAACGACCGGTGTCTAGTTTAGGAATACCGTATACTAATATATAGGTAAGTAGTCTCCGTAAGGTAAGAAGACTTATATTAAATACAATCTAATAAAAGCCTTTTTTTTCTCTAGCCTAAAAGCTAATAAGAGATGGTTTTATATCTACTAATGCACTAAAGGAAGTTTTAAGTTAAGCGTCTCTTTAGTTTTACGCGATTTTACTTTTAATATAATAAGTAGATTATAATTAAAGACGTATAGACTGCTTACTACTAAAGTCACTTAGACCAGTTAAAAACCATTCCATTATAATGCGAACTATTAATTTTCCGCCACGCCCTTATAATATATAGATATTGCCCTTTTTGCCTTAGGGACTCTAAGTTATTGGCCCCTAATTAAATGTATTAATTTCTTTATATAGCCCGGTGGCAAATATATATTGCTATATATATTAAAAAAGCGATATATACTAGCGAAAAGAAGTATTAATTCCCTTTATGCGTATAGATATTTTTTTTTAACTGAAGACCTACTATACTATTTCTAGGACGTCTATGTTATTAAGCCCCTAAAAAAAACCTTGGTAGCTATCCAAAAATCCCTTAATACTAGTAAGGGATTTTGCGATGATATGTTTAAAAATGACTTTGTTAACTACTCCTTTAAAATATTTATAGCCTTTAGCATAAATAATAAACCGGTAATAGGCAAAAGAAAAAGAATAAATATATGCTAATAGACTATAGTACTGTCGTCTAGCGAATCCGATAATAGCCTAGGAAATAATAGTGTTACGTTATCCTCTAGTAAGTTTAAGGATTCTATTAATAACGAAATTAAAAATCCTATCGCTATATTATCCTTAAGTAGAAATAGGGATATTAGCTATGGCTGGAATAAGCCCAAAGGCTTTAGCGCTACCTCCTACTCTAGTTAGCCTAGTAAGGTTAATAATAGTTAGATTAACGTAGACGCAAATTGCTTACCTAGACGTTTTAGCATAATATCCGCTAGCCCCATCCCTATAGATAGTTTTTAAGTAGGAGAAAAGGGTATTTATAATATTTAACGAGTGGAACCAAGTCTAACTTTTAAGACCGTATCTATAAATAAGACTCTAATAGTATTATGCAAGCTCTCCTTAGTCTATAATTATATCCTATCAGCAAAAAGAAGAGTAGTAACCGTTATTATTCCTTTATATACTAAGAATGGCGCCTCTATGCCGGCTAGTAGACGGTAAGACCGGAGGGAACTTATAGTAAGGCTAAGAGGTAGACCAAGAATTTAAAAGGATAATATTTCCTTAGTTAGTGGGTAGAAAGGGTAAAAAAAGTTAATAGAGAGACCGGTAGGGAGATTAAGAGGGAGACTAAGAAAAATATTATAAACTTCCATTTATAGTTATTAATTACAGTTCCTTTTTACCCCTAAAACTAAAGGTTGTCTTATAAGTATAATAGCTATACTTAAAGAATTTATATAGTTAATATATTAACAGGTATTATTTTCTCTTATCTTTGCTAGTATATAATAAATAATTTAGTAGGCCTTTGGCGTAATTATAGACTGCCCTTACCTAAATTAATATTAACAAATAGCCTTTTAGGATAAACTACTTTTTTTTTATAGCTAAAGTGTAAAATTTTATAAATAAGGGAACTAACTAATATAAGCTTAGCTAGGCTATCCTAAGAGACACCTTTATCTAGGGATGCCCACTAGCCTATAATTTTTTTAAAGTAATATAATAGAAAGAAACTATGCCCTAACTCCTATATCCTGTAAATAGTAGATTCTTAATAAGTGTAAGTATAACGGTGCTAGAGCGCGTCACCTGCTACCTTGCCGTTTCTAGGGCAATTTGCCGTTTTCTAGGCAATCTGCTAGATTTTGCCATATTCTACTAAGTCGCTATTAGCTCGCTTTCGACTAGCGCCTTAACAACCGCTTTGTATCTTACTAGTCTCTATTAGTCCTCTTCTTCTCCTTAGCTTAGTATTCTTATATAGTACCAATCTATAAGCTTTAGTTTAGAGGCAGTTATATAAGCCCGTTATATTATATTAAACTCTCCCTATATTTCCTAGGAAGGCCTTAATAATATCCCACCCTAAAAAAAGACCTCCGTCTGCAATAACGCGTTATACTTAGACACTAAAAAAACTTATACTACTACGCCTAGGAAGACCCTAATAATATCCTACTTTTATAGGCCAGACTATACTTAACCTATACCCCTAAAAGAACCCTAGAATTAAAACTAAACTATATAATCCTAATAACCCTTAGGAAGCTAATAATGGCACCTAAAGCAAGCTTATTTAAAAGACCTGCCTTTACCTAAGAGGAATATAAGATCTAGCTAGGATTAGAAATTAAAGACAATAACAACGTTATTGATATACGCGAGTAGATTTATACCCTTATAGCTAATTAGAAGGTTAATTGTCTTTAAGCCTAAAGTATATAAGAGACTCTAAAGGAGATCCTAGAAAGCCTTACTGCCTTATAAAATAGCCTAGCCTCCCCTTTATAAAGCCTTAGTTAACCTATTTACTTAACTAAATATAATATACTAGAGAGTATATATATAATAATGAAGTAAATATATAATCTATAGCTTAAATACTTAAACGTTTTAAAGAATATAGCAAGGAGCTCTTGCTGCACCCGGCTTAAAAAGACTAAAACCAACTAAAAGAACCCTAAAAAAACACCCAAAGAATCCCCCTAAGATGCATATATTATAGGGGAGGCATATATTAAACGATAGTGGTTTACACTTATGTGCGACCGCCAGAACTACACCTAGTAATAGCCCTTTATAACAAAGATAGGCAAATACCACACTATAAAGCGGAAATACTTCTATTAAGAAGGCATCTAATAAAATATAAAGCCTATTAGACGCGTCTAGTATCCAAAACTATAGGGGAGTAACCGTTAGCTATAATAAACTAACGCAGCTAGTAGAATGGCTCCGCCAGTTTAGTAAACCTTAAGCGCCCCTTTAGCAAACCCTTAATTGAATCCTTAAATAGCTAAGTAAAAATAAAAATAAATAAAAACCCCCTTACTGGCAAACCGTGCCTAGGCTACTATAGCTGCGCTTCTATAGTATAGGGAACCTGCCTCCCTTAAAATAACAACTAGGTATATAATTATAATATAACTAAATATAGAAAAAGTAGAGGGGCTTAGGAGATAATTAGAAACAGAAGTCCTTATAGAGATTTATAAGGAGGTATATAATACTGTTATAGTCTAACACCTTAAAAGCGGAGATATTAGAGTTACCTTAAAGGACTAATAGGTAAAGAAATAAGCTATAAAGGTAGGGGACAGGCTAAGAGAACATATTAGCATAAAAGTGCTCTATAAGGATTACCTAGTTAAAGTCCTAGTAGTTACTATAAGCCTTAGGGTAGAAAAGGGATGCTAGGCGGATAATATAGCAACTATATAAGAGATAGTAAAATAAACTAAACGCCTTATACTAGAACTTAAGATTACCTAAATTTAATAGCTTTAACAGGAAAATTTAAACTAAGTAAATAATAAGAATAATAAGAGTATATAAGGGTCGCTAGTTGTAACAGGACTAGCCTAGTTACAGTAGGAATGTCTCGGTAAAACACTCGACAAGATAAACTTGACGCTTTGACCGAATTCTGCCGAATTCTGCTAGCTTAATCGACTTCTGCCAAGTTCTGCCAAATTAATCGAATTCTACCGAAGTCCGTCCGCGTGTGTATGTGCGCACGCATCAACCAAGACCCCTAACTATTTAATTATAAGATTCTCTGGTTATTCCCTTCTCTTCTTTACGCAACGTCTTGTTCTCTTAAAAAGCTATATACCCTTAAATTTAGATAGAATTTATATTATTCCTTTAAATCTTCCCTAAAGCCTCTTTGCGCCCTTATATTACGTTGCATTAAAAACAACTACTATTAAAATGGCAAACGAACCCAAATCCTCTTTAATAACCATAAGTATCATGTCCCTAGTTAGGGAATAGTTAACCATAATACAACAGTCCTTTATGGATGCCTTAGCTTAATAGCGGGCTGCACTAGAAGCCTAGCATTAGTAATTAATAGAAGCACTCTATAAAGAACTCCGTAACGTCCAAGCATTTATATTAGAGACCCTAATACTGCCTATAAATAAAATTAATATAACTATATCTAAACCTAGCCTATTAAATATAAACCCTAAACCAGTAACGGTAGCTTAACCTATACCTGTAACAAACCCAGTACCTACCGCGAAATTAGAAAAGCTTTCTAACCCTCTAATATTTAATAGAAATTAAAATAACCTATATCCCTTTATAACCAAGCTCCGTCTTAAACTTTTAACAAACTACAACTAATACCCTACTAAAGCTAGCAAGGTTAGCTATAGAATATCTTATTTAAGCAAAAATGCTATATAAACCATAGACCTATTCTTCTATAACGGCACCTTTATTAATTTTAAAACCTTTGTCTCTCTGCTAGAACAAATATACAATAACGCTAGCCACGAATATACCGCTATTACTAAACTTAAAAACCTATAATAACGGAACCAAGACTTTATAAGCTTCTTTTCAGAATTTTTAGGCCTTATTAGCAAACTAGGTTAAAATAAAGCTGCTAAAGTTGCTGCTCTTTAATAAGCTATTTCAAATGAAATTAGAGCATAGTTAGTAGGTAGGGAACTGCTAAAGGACCTACCCAAATTTACTATAATATGTTAACAAATTAATAAGGACCTTTAATATAATAAACAAATTTATTCTCTAAAGCCAACTACACCTTATATTTAAAGCTCTATGAAACCGATATATACCCTAAAGCGCAACCCTTCTCTAAAACCTACGCACGACCCTATAGACCTCAACGCCACTCAATCCTACGCACCCTTAGAAACCAACGAATAAAGAACTTAAGCCGCAAATAGAGAATGCTTTAGATATAGTAGAAAAGGACATATCTAAAGGAATTACCAAACTCACCCTTTTAAAAAAGTCCGCCGTAGTTCCTCCCGGTCTTTAAATCGCACCCACTCCTCAAATCACACTTATTCTTTAAGCCGTACTCACTTCTTAACTTATACTTATTTTATAAATTATACCCGGTTATTATAAAGCATCTTACCCTTAGCTAATTTAGAAAACAAATTGTCCTAGGGCCAAGTCGCGCCTTAGAATAAGAAGTGGAAGAGTATAAGTGTCTAGGCTCTTCTAGCGCTAATACATAACACAACTCCCTTAATATACTTGGCGAAATTTAAATACTTGGAAAATAGAAGAAAGTACAAATCCTTATAGACAGCAGAGCCACTAGCATAGGCTTTATTAATATAAACTACGCGAAAACCTAACACCTAAATTTAAAGAAACTTAATAAGCCCTAAGGCCTATAAGGCTTTAACGGCAAACCCTTAATACATAGCAAATTAATACACTACGCTCTTATAAAAATGCGGATGGGCAAATACCTTAAATACATTTCCCTATTTATAACACCCCTAAAGCAATATAAGATAATACTTAGACATAGATAGCTAAAACAACATAACCCTTTAATTAGCTGGGTTAAAGAAACACTAAAGTTCCATACAACCTACTGCCGAAGTCATTGCTTAAAAACCCATTTGCCCTATAAATATGCATATAACTATTTAAATTCAAAATGATATAAATTACCCTTGCCACGAACCTTAAACTAATATAATAAAGCTATAACTGCCAATTGCAGTAAAGAATATAAAGATGTTATATTAAAACCTCTTGAAATTTGTATAATACAGGCCGCACCCTTTATCTTATTAGCAAAAAGACAAGATTACAAAATCTTTACTATAACTATAGAAGACATTAAGAAAGCACTAAAACTAAAATAGTACATTAATCCTTAACCTCTTATACCTAAAGAGTACCATAATCTAATTAATGAGTTTAAAAAACAATTTACAGACTAACTAGCCCTATACTAAGATAAGCATAATTTTAAGATAGAACTTAAGCCTAGTATAACACTAAAGTTCGGTCCGCTATACGGTATATTATAAGAAGAACTGCTTATAATACAACAATACCTTAATAAGCATCTAGAAAAAGGATTTATTCGCCCTAGTTAATCTCCATTCGCCTTACCTATACTATTTATTAAAAAGCCAGGAGGAGGCTTAAGATTTTATATTAATTATTAAGCTCTAAACGCAATCACGATTTAAAACCAATATCCAATTCCCCTAATTTAAGAAACGCTTAACCATTTAGTAAAGGCATAGTACTTTACAAAGCTTGACATAGTTGCTGCCTTTAATAAAATCCGTATACGTAAAGGAGATAAGAAGTATATAGCTTTTCGTATATAATAGGGACTCTTTAAATACCTAGTAATGCCATTTGGCGTAAAAAACGGTCCCAGTACGTTTTAGCAATACATTAATAATACGCTTTGTAAATTCCTTAATATATTCATTACCGCGTATATTAACAATATCTTAATCTACTTGTCCTTGCTTTCTAAACATTGGAAACACATTAGAATAGTTCTTAAACGCCTATGAGATACGGGCTTATAATGCAATATTAAGAAATGCAAGTTCCATACGTCTAAGGTTATATACTTAGGCTTAATTATATCCCGTGACGGAATTAAAATAGATCCTAAGAAAGTCGCCGCGATTATAAACTGGGGAAGCCCTAGCAATATATAAGACATTTAAGAATTTCTAGGATTCGCAAACTTCTATTATTAATTTATTAACCACTTCTTAGAAATTGCCTAGCCATTAGTAAACCTAATAAGAAAGAACATGAAATTTAAATGGACTACTAAATGCGAACAAGCTTTTAATGACCTAAAGCATTGTTTTACAACTGCTCTAATTCTTACCTACTTTAACCCTAACCTCGAATGCATTGTTAAAACAGATTCGTCTGATTATGCACTAAGAGGAGTGTTATCGCAATACGATAAGAACGGCGAGCTACGTCCAGTAGCCTTTCTCTCTTGGAAACTCGCCCCTGCTAAATCGAACTACGAGATATACAATAAGGAACTACTTGCAATTATTAAATGCTTTGAACAATGGCGTCCCAAGCTTAAAGGATCGTTATTTCTAATACGTATATTAACAGACTACAAGAACCTGCAGTACTTTATAACTATAAAACAATTAACACAGCGCCAAATTCGTTAGGCCGAATACCTCTTATAATTTAACTTTAAGATTACATACCAACTAGGCAAACTTAATTAGAAGCCTAACGCATTAATATAACAATTATAGGACCTACCTATAAACGCTTTAGATAAACAGATTATAAATTAATTACGGATTTTACTACCCCCTAAATATTTCAAAAAGCTACATCCTATGTTCCTAGATGCGGAACTCAACAGAAATAAATTAGAAGTTAATAAATGGGAAATAGAAATTAATAAGCTAATAGAATACAAATATAAGAACAACGCATAGATAATAGATATAATAAAAGCAATTTAAACAGGAAAACAATAGCATAAGGATATTACACTCACTAAATACGAAATTTAAAACAATCAATTATACTATTAATAGAAGATGGTAGTTCCGAATTCCAAACCTTTACAATTCAAGATACTCAATTTTATACACAACTCCCCTATAGCAGGGCATCCTGGCCATACAAAGACCTATAAAATTGTTTAACAAGTATACTACTAGCCTATAATGCACAACTACGTACGAAAATACATTCGAGTATGCAGGATGTGCGTATATAGAAAGACCTCTTATATAAAGAAGCAAGGAGTACTTTAACTACTACTAATTCTAATGCAAAGATAGCGCGATATCTTAATTAACTTTGTAGTTGACTTGCCTAGCAGTAATAGGTTTACGAATATTATAGTAGTTATTAACCGCCTTATAAAAATGCGATATATAATTCCCATAGACTCAATTAATACAATATTAGTAGCTAAATGTTTTATTAAGCATGTCTTTAAGCTATATAGACTTCCTAACTTAATAATATCCAACTATAAAAGCCAGTTCGTTTTAGACTTCTAGCAAGCTCTATACAAATAATTAAGCATTTAAACACAACTCTTAACTGCGTTTTATCTGGAGATAAATAGTCAAACCAAAATTACGAACGTAATTATGGAATAATACCTATAAATATACTGCTCCTACCTACAAGACGACTAGAAAAAATGGCTGCCTTTAGCTAAGTTTACTGCAAATAATACAATAAACGTATTAATAGGCGTGATGCCGTTCTACGCGACCTACGGACAAAACCCTTAACTTAGATTTAAACCACAACCTAAAATTAACACAACAGAACCCACAATTAAACGGATCCAGTTAATTAACGCGCATAACTTCGCTAATTAAATAAAGTAGTTAACAGAACTATTATAAAGTGAATTAATATACGCTTAAACAGTATAGGAATGGTATATAAACAAAGAATAAGCTCCTATATAGGACTTTAAGGAAGGTAACATGGCTTACCTAAATACACAAAACATACGGACTTAACGGCCCTTAAAGAAACTTAATTGGAAGTTTGCGGGGCTATACCAAATTAAGAAGAAACTAAGCCCATATACCTATAAGCTTAAACTGCCAACTAAGATAAAAATATACCCAATATTTTATATAAGCTTATTGCAACCTTTAAAAGATAATCCTATAACTTATAAAGTACCACTGCTACCTCCCATAATTGTTAATAATGGTAATGGTTCTCACTTTATTAACTTAATTAATAATATGCGATAGAAACTATAATCCAAACAATTTAAACTTTTTATTAAGTGGGAAGGATATAAAACACAAACCTAGGAAACCTATAATTAGATTAAGGCTAACGCGCCTTCCCTAGTAAAAGAATTCTATAAGGACTATCCTTCGCGGCCTACTTTAGCTAAATAGATATAATATAAAGGTAAACAACTGCCACCTAATACAAATACACGAAACTCAAATTTGAAAAGAACTTAAAATAAGTTATAACGTTTATAACATGATTACATAACACGTAAGATATTAAGGAACTTTAACCAGCAGTTAAAGTTGTCTAATTAGTTAGATCTACCTTGCCAAGACCGCCACCTAACGCGAAAATACAACACACAATAAAAAAAATTATAAATTCTTAACCAAATTAAATTATTTTAAACCTTCGGCTAAAGGGGGGGTACTGTAACGGGACTAGCCTAGTTACAGTAGGAATGTCTTAGTAAAACACTTAACAAGATAAACTTGACGCTTTAACCAAATTCTGCCGAATTCTGCTAGCTTGATTGACTTCTGCTAAGTTCTGCTAGATCAATCGAATTCTACCGAAGTCCGTCTGCGTGCGCATGTGCGCACGCATCGACCAAGACCCCTAACTATTTAATTACAAGATTCTCTGGTTATTCCCTTCTCTTCTTTACGCAACGTCTTGTTCTCTTGAAAAGCTATATACCCTTAGATTTAGATAGAATTTATATTATTCCTTTAAATCTTCCCCAAAGCCTCTTCGCGCCCTTACACTAGTATTATGGGACGGGGGCAATGGCTATAAAGTGTATATATTTAAAGAGTCTACAAGACATTACGCGGTTAATTATAAGGGTCGAGGGCATAAGGAGGTAATATACCTACGCGTAGCTAATATAAGCTGTATATAAGGTATACGCAAAAGCATAGGGCTCTCCTATAGAGGCCCCTACGGTAGAGTTCCGTAATACTACCTCCCCTTCTATAGAGGCGGAGCTCTGGAGACGCTGTAGTTACTATATATATATAAAAGGAACACTTAAGGTATAGGGAAGAAAAAAGTGGGTATTGCTAAAGGCTTATAATAATGTTATATAATAAGGCTTGGCACCTAAAACCCTAACTAATTAGACAACTTTAACCGCCGGTTAAAGTTCCTAGAAATCTTAATAATATTCTAGTCACATAATCGCAATTTGCCATTATATAATGACAATTTATAGTAACCTAATAGTAATTTGCCCTTATATAGTAATATACAACGGTTTAACTCTATAAGGGCTCCTATAGAGGATTAGGTATAAAATCTCTACTTAGGCCCGGTTTCTATAGGTTTGCGTAGTAGAAGTCGCTAATTAGATCCTTTATATTTTTAAAATCTTCCCATAGTTACTATTTTGGCTAATCTATGTTAAATCCTGCGTAGATAGCTCTATAGTAGAGCCGCCGTCCTCTGCCTTTGCTAAAGTATTTAGAGTTAATAATTTGTTTAATGGTCCACTTCTTATAGTTCTTATCTTTGTTTTTATCTTAAATTAGTACTAGTAGGGGTTTAGGCTATATCTGTCCTAGTAAGGGGTTAGGCTAGTAAAGGTATAGTAGCTATAGGTAAAATATAGGCTATATTCTGTGGGTGGCTAGGGTAAGTAGGAGCTCTAGCTTATATACAGCTCCCCTATTAATAACTCATTTAATTAAATAGAGGCCGAGGTTCTTATAGTTAAATAACTTTATAGGTCTCTGTATAGAGATATTATATACATCTAGCCATACCTAGTCGCTAACACGCATCCCTGGTGGTGGCGTTCTATAATAATTAGCGAAGTAGGCCTACTTTACTTAAGCCTAGGCCATTTCTCCCTTATAGTAGTTAAGTAGATTTTTTATACAGTCTATATACTAGTCGGCGAGTAATATCTTAAGGTATTTTCTATATAGCAGTTTCTAATTAATAGGTTCTAGTAGCTCTATACTAGATTAGGGGTAATAACCCTTATTCGCAAAGAATAGAGTAAGTCCTATAGTGGTTAAGACGTGGTTATTTACTATAAATTTATATAGTAGAAGGTAATCTACCCAGTTATCTTAACTATAGGCGACTACCTATTATAGGTACGCTTTTATACTAGTATTAGCGTTTTCTGGTTACTTAGTAGTTTTATAATAAAAGGATATAGATATCTTAACGGAGATACCAAGGCGTTAGCAGATTCGTCTCTATATATTAAAGTTAAACTATATGCCTTGGTCGGGCGTAATTAAGTTAGGTAACCTATATAGTTAATAGATTTTGCAGAAAAAGGCGTTAGTAACGTTGCTAATGGCTACGCCTTTAGTTGGGACATAGTAGCGCTCTTTTATAAGTCAGCATATTATTATAAGGATGTTCTTATAGGTACGGCCGTGTTATTTATAGGGTGGTAGGTTAACAATAAAATTAATAGCAATACCTGCCTATTGTTATATAGGTACTAGTAGGGGGTGCAGTAATCCTTAGTACTTTATATTAAAGGCCTTAGCGTGCTTATAACCATAATAGGCGCCTATAAAGTATTTAACTAAGTCTATTATTTTTGGCCAGAAGTAGTATCGGCTAAAAAGCTTATAGGTTCCTCCTTTATCTAAATAGCCGCTTAATTAGAGGTTATAGGCTATTTAGATTAGTTGCTATTATAGATTTTTTAAGTTGGGGATAAATAGGCGGCCTCTATAATATAGCTTGTTCTCTTTTACTTCTAAGGCCACTATATTAATCTAGCCTAAGATTTAGAGGTTAATAGGTAGCGTATAGGCGCTAGCGGTCTTTGTGGTAATAAGTTAATATAGTAATAAGTTAACGGAGGTATTATATGCTATGGTAATAAGCTTATTAATTTTAGGAGGTAACTTTAGTTCTATAGTATAAAGCTAAGGTACAGTTAGTTCTATTATAGGTAGTATACCTAGGGCCAGATTTCGTGCTTTTAGGATTGTCTATTATTAGAACTAATTATAAGGGTTATCTTTAGACTAAGGAAGGTCTTATAAGCGGCGTGTTAGGCTATTAGGCTTAGTACCTTATACTCCTAGTCTATATATAATTTTAAAGTTAAAACTAGAAAGAAACTTGTTCTAGCGTACTTAGTATTAATTTAGCTATTTTATAGTTATAAAGTACTTAAGGTTATAATGGTCTGTAAGGACTTTAGTTAACTAGTTAGGTTCTGCTAAGGAGAGCTCTAGTTAGAATTCTTTAAACACTTATATAATTATAAGGAGTTCCTTATTATAGATCTTATAGTTATATTTTTATAGTATAAGCTTAGATAAGTAGAATGCGACTAGGTGGGAGAAATCGTTATTGCCTATCTAAAAGAGGATACCTGCGTTAATGTAGTTTAAGGAGTTAGTCTTAAGATAGAGTTGTCGTCCTGGTATAAAATAAGCTAGAATAGGTGCTTTGGTAAATGCATTTTTAAGGTCTTAAAACGCCTTCTTATATTTAGGCGTTTAGATAAAACATAGATATATTTTTCTTCCTTTTACAGAAAGGCCCTTTATTTACATTATTCCTATAAGTAGTGCTATAACACCTAAGAAGTTATATATATATTTTTAATAAAAGTTAGTAAAGCCAAGGAAGGCCTATATATCCTTAATACAGTTAGGGGTTTGCTATTCTATAATTATACGTACCTTTTTAGGGTCTATACGGACACCCTTAGTAGTAATAATTAGTCTAAGGTATTTTACTTCTATAACTAAGAATTTATACTTCTTTAGATTAATATACAGTCCTATATCCCTAAAGCGCTATAGGACCTTTTAAATGTGCTTAGTATACTTAAAAGGGTTATTGCTATAAATAAGTATATTGTCCAGGTATGTAAAGTAAAAGTTATTAAGGTAGTCCTATAAGGTGTTATTAATATAAATTTAGAAGCTGCCTAGGCCATTATATACGCCAAAGGGTATAATAGTATATTTAAATTGGCTAAAGCGTAATATAAATGCGGTTTTCTATTCGTCACCCTCCTATATTTAGAAGCGGTTAAAGGTAGCAATAATATTAAGCTTAGTATAGATTTTGGCTTAGCTAAGCCGCTTAAGGGTCTTATATATAAGCGGTATAGGTATTAGTTCTTAATTGTAATAGTGTTAAGTCCTCTATAGTTAATGCAGAATTAGGTATCTCCTTCTAGCTTTTTAGTAAGAAGGATAGGGGCGGCTGCTAGGGATATGCTAAAACAAATAAATCCTTTATTAAGGTGCTTATTAATATACTTTTTAATAACTAGAAGTTTGTCCTTTAATATTAGGTAGGGTCTCTTATAGGGTAGTGTTTTTCCTTTATAAATATATGTGGTGGTAAAAAAGCATCTATTTTTAGGTATGTTTGGCCGCCGCTTTTGGCGGCGTTTCCATCTCACTTAGGCCCTGACTTGTTGCCGCTTTAAAAAGACTCTGCTCGCTTAGCCTATAAGCCCCTCCCTTAATTATAGGGGAGCGGTCCAACGCTTACTAGCGCTTAATGTTGATCCAACTATGGCATAGCCTATAATGCCGCTAGATCCTACTTAAAGCGATAGCCGCCCTCTTGCTTTACTCCCATCCTTATATAAACTAGCCACTTCTCTAACCTTAACCCTACTTACTTCTTAATATTTATCTTCTAGTCCTAGCTTTTTACCTATTATTTCCTGTTCTATTTTAATAACAGCTACTTACCTACCTCTTAGACCAATATAGCAATGCAGACCTAGCGGTATTGCGGTTATCTAATTATTAGCTCTAGTTCCATCTCTAGCTCTAACAAAGAAAATAAGAAGAGTACTAGATATTAGTGCTGCTAATTATAAGACCATTTTAAATTAAAAACTGCACCTGCCTCCCTATATAGGCCTAATCCTAAAGTTAGGTTTAGACTTAAACTCTAACTCCAATTTATATTCTAATTTAACTTTTAATTTATACTCTAATCTAGATACTAAGCTAAATATGGATATTAAACTAGACAGTTATATAGACCCTAATCTCGGTTTAGACCTAGAATTAGATAAGGAATTAAACGCAGATTTAAAGTCCGAAGCTAAAGAAATACTAAAAGATATTGCTTAATTAAGGAAGAAAGGGCTAGTAAAACTAAATTATACCCTATAAATAAAGAAGCTATAGAAGAGAGAAGGCGAAATCTAGGGAATGTAAGATATATCTTCTATATTATTATTATTCATTGCTTAATGTCCGATTCGGATCCCTATTGGGCCCACGCGGACTACTCCTTATATACATATAGGGAGAAAACTCTTTTGAGAAAACCCCGTAATCCGTCTCCCCGCCTTTTGGGACTTGCCTATAAGGCGCCTGCGAGTTACCTATAGTGCTCTACTACTTTACTTTTTAACCTCCTTAGAAACCACTGCTGCCGTAACAAGCCTACGGACGTGCTAGTATTGCAAACTTTGCTCTACTACTGTAGAGTTATTAGGGGACGCCTATTACTCGCCCCTTTGCCTTCTATTACTATTTTCTTTGTAACCCGAAACTGGTCTAGTATATTTTAGCTAATAAGCCACTAGGTAACCGCCTTAAGACCTTTTTATATTAAGAGTAGTGTGTTATAGTTCTCTATGCCAGCTACTAAGAGCATAGCTTCTTAGTTAGTGCGTAGGGGGCATAACAGTATTATATGTTTTGGTGTCTATCTTGGCCAGCTATATTCGCATCTTAGGCTGCCTACTAGAACACCTACCTAGTAGAGCCAATCTTTTAGTCCTATTATCCCTATTCTTAAGAGTATTGCTATTATATTTTCTACCTTTATTAGGCCTTCTTGGAGCTCTTAAGTGTTTACCCCCTATAGCGTTAACTATGCCATGGCTTAGGTTTCTCTTACCTAAGTTAGCCTCTGTACCTTTAACTCCTATACGCCTCTCTAGCGTTGGTCTAACCAGTATTATATTACAAAAGATAGTTTCCTAGCGTTCTTTTATACTCTACTTTAGCTCCTTTTTCTTTTTTACTATTGTCTTTACTAGCCTCTTATATATTTCCCTTCCTCTTCTATATAGGCCTGGGCCCTAATGTAGTACTATTCTTCTTCTGCTTTCTTTACCTATTTTTCTAATATCTCATCCCTATTTTAGGGTTGTTGGTTTATTCTCCTATAAGGCGCCCTAGGGTCCCTCCATAGTTTATTTAGGCGTGTCTTAATATACTTTATAATATTAAAGTTGCGTTTACTTTACGCCCTTTATATTATAGCGGCTTTAATATATAGTTATAAGGGGGGAATATTGGCTTCCTTCTTAAGTAGTACTGTGGCTATTTACTTATACCCGCCTATTATACTTTAGAGGTAGGCTGTTTAGACCTTTTAGAGTAGTTTAAGGAGTAATTTAGGGGGGCCCTTCTCGGTTTCTCTAATGGCCCAAATACTGGATCCATATGTTATAGTTGGCCGGACAACTGCTGTATATAGTAGGCGTAACCTCTGGAAGCATGGACCCTATATAAAATTAACGATCCTGGATAATACAATGTACTATACTTAGCCCTTACGGGCCGCTTATACCGCATATACGCTCTACTAGAGCTTGCTATCTACCTATACTCCTAATACCCTTAGGCCCTAAACTAGTTAACCCCTAAAGCCTTAGATATGGATTATATGCTAGAGATCTGCAGATTGGTTGCGTTTTCTTATAAAATAGATTAGCTGGTATTTCTCTGGTGAGAATTGGACTCTATATCGTCTTGCCTATTCTATATAGGTATTATAGGCTTTCTTTAGTGTTCTATAGTTCTTTACGGCTGTTGGCCCGTATATAATTAGGTTTATGTCGTTAACGAAGCCTATCCCCTAGGTCGCCCCTTCCTTAAAGGTATTAAGTAAGTTACTTATAAAGAAAAGGAAGAGTATAGGCGAAAGAGGTAATCCTTATGGTATACCTATTATAACTATAATAGGGGGGCTCTAGTATCTGTTAAAGACTAGTAATATCTCTTCCTGGCCCACAAACCCCCAAACAAATTGTATAATCCATTCTAGGAAGCCCTTTACCCTAAGAATATATAGGAGGCGCTTATGGGGTATATTATTGTAGGCGCCACTAATGTTTAGGCTAAGCATTAATACTATAAAGTCCTTATATATAGCCTATATAGTTTTAATAGTAGCAGCGAGTAGTATAAGTACTAATAGTGTTAAGCGATTCTTTCTTGCCCCTATTTGGCTTTGTAGTAGTAGGGCGTGTTCCTCTACCATGTCTACTATATAGTCCGCTATAACCTTTTCTAAGATCTTGCTTAGGGTGTTTTCTAAAGCAATAGGGCGGTAGCTTCCTGGGATTAAGTAGTCTACTTTGCCTTCTTTTCGTAAGATAACCGTTATTATAGATCTTCCGAGTTGCGGGTAGTAGCCTATTACAAAGTATACTCTGGCTATATCTGTAAGCTAAGGTGCTATAAGTAGACCATAGGTCTTTAAGGCTTTGTTTAGGATCCTATCTAGTCCTAGTACTATATTATTTAAGAGGCGACTAATAGTTCTAGCCATTTCTTCGGTTATTATATCGCTGTTAACCCTTAGGCGAGTTACTAGTATTTCGCCAGTAATGTTACTAAGGTCTGCTAGAGCTAGTTAGGGGAAAAATCTTTCTATAAGGATCTTCGCCTTCTTATTATTATTGCTTATAGTCTATAGTTTACCTACTCTTCGTAGGGGTAGTAGGTATAAGTCTTCTGCTAGGCGTCCTGTCTTTTTTTTTTTTACCTATCTTGCTATAGTCTAAAGGCCCTTATTATAGGGGATGCTTAGGTTAGTAGTGTGTTTATTTATAAACCGTCTCCAGTTGTTTCTTACTTCTTTTTTTAGGGTATTCTTTAGCTAGTTTCTTATATCTTTGTATCGTCTTTTGTCTTTAGGGTTGTAGCTGCTTATATATTTCCTTTCTGCTCGTTATTAGCTAGCCATAAAAACCGCGCATTATGCGGACCATGTATGTCGCGCGTAGGGGCCCGGTTTTAAGACTGGGTAATGCTCTTTTAGCCCATTTTTAATTACTACCTAGATCTTTTCTAGTCTTCGGTTAATTTCCTTAGGGGTAGCTAATAAGCCTCGCTTATTTAGTATTAGGTGGATTTCTTCTAGGTCTTAAAGTTATTATTTAACTATATTAAGGAAACTGTCTATCTTAAGCTTCCTTATTGCGTATCTTTTACTATTTAGTTGCGCCTTAATATCCAAATCTAGCTGTATCTAGATGGGGATATAGTCTAAGGTAAATGCCCATTCTTCTTTAGGGATACACCTTTTAAGTCTCTAGTATAGGCCATCGTCCATAAATATAAGGTCAATTGTACTTCTGGCGGTGCCTTATTGCTACATAATTACTCCTAGGGGAGTGGCCAGCTTAAGGCCCTAGATGTCTATAGCTCTTAGTAGGCACTCTGCCTATTATTTAGCAGCGATATAGATACCCCCCTACCGCGGGTAGTAGAGGTTTATGTCTTCTAATAGGATAGACTCTATACCTTCGGTTTCTAGTAAGCTTATTACTAATATAATATTCTCTGTTTATGGGACCCCTTTAACCCTAAGGTTATATATATTAATAATTTATACCGGTCCCCTATATGTCTAGATTGTTATAACTATAATATCTGGGTTAACTGCTTACTATAACTATAAGGATAGGCTAACAGCCTTGCTGATTATAAAGCACATATATATAGCTACTTTTGGTTTATATAGGAGCTAGAATCCTTAGGGGTAGTATATTAATTATGTATAGGTATTATAATACGGCTCTTATATAGCAAGGATATAGTATTTCTCTAGGTCTAGACTATCTAGTAGGGGCCTTATAAGGCGGTGGTTTATATTACCGTAGTTGTACTATATAATGGATAGGTGGCGGACCCCTAGCGAGGGTTATTTAACTCTTCTTTATGCTTCACTTCCTCTATTTCTACTTTCTCTAAGATTTTTAGAACTTCTATCTCTTATATCTACGCCCTAGTTGCTACTTATTTTGTATAGGGCTTTCTATTCCTATGTCTTGTGTTCCTACTAGCGCTTCTATATCCGAATCTATTATTGTCTCCGGTTCTTCCCCTGGTCTTACTAGTTAGCTTTATACCCTTTATAAGTCGGCTGCAAATATTAGATTTGCCGTATTTAGTCTAATTCTTAATTATCCTGGTCTTAAGCTTACTATAGCTGTCCATAGGGGTCTTCCTACAGGGCGTCCTCTTCCTTATGTCCCCTATAACCCTTATATCCCTATTTGGTCTAGTAATATCGCGCGGCATTGCTTCTGGCCCGTTAAGGCTTGGGATAGCTAGCCTAGCCCCCCAGTATTAAAGGTAGGGAACGCTAGGAAGGCACCTACATCCCCCTAGCTTATCGCCTATTATTTCTATTCGTATAACCTAGCGTATAATTATTCCCGCAGCTGTTAAGCCCTTACCTTCCATCTCCTATATTTAATACAGTCTACTCTCTCCTACGCCTTATATGTGCTTTAGTGATAGTTTACATATTTTATTTAGTTTTAATTTAAGTAGTGTCTTATATTATAGGGGCCTACATAGTGGCCGCAGCACAACTATGCTGTGTATATGGATTGGGTGTATCCCTATTATGCGCAGCGATAGTATTATTCTAGGCGTAGTTTATGGTTATAGAGCCTTGTGTTGTATATAAGGCTATTTATAATTATTCCTTTTTAGATAAGGAGTTTTTGCATTCCTAGTGTATGTGTGCTAACAATAAGGGAGCTATGCGTTCAACCGGCATCTCCATAGCAAGTCTTTGGCGACCTAGAATACATATACATTATAAAACTACTATATATAGCAAGTTTGCCTGAACTGCTTGCCTAGTTCCTTGCCACGGTTAATATAGTAGCTGGTGGACAAAGCTAGCTCCTACCTGTATGCACCTAATTTGCTCTATAAGCCTATCCTTATAGCCTACCCCTGCCTAAATAGACCAATACGCGTATCCGTCCTTTCGGGCTATACAGATAGTGTTATTAATAAGGTATTAATCCTTCCTCCAAGACAGGTCCACTAGGAGTTAGAGCCTAGTAAAGGGGTAAGGTTCCTAGAGTCGTCTATTACTGCTATTATATACTACGCCCCATAGCCGTTAGCTGCTTCGCGTTACCTATAACGCTTTTATAACAATAGGCCGACCGTGTCTTGCAGGCGTGGGCCTATGATAACTCGACGCCGCGCAGCTACCGTCCCTCAGCCGCCTACTAACTAAACTTGTTATCCTCCTATCTTAACCAACACCTACATCTAAGCCCGTTCCAGCCTACCTATATAGGTTCGTCCTAGCTCTTTCTTAGTCCGTTCTAAATTAACGTCGCTGCCTAGAGAAGGGTGCCCCTAGCTCTTTCTTAGTCCGTTTTAGATTAACATCGCCACCTAGAGAAAGGTTAACGCCGCTATGTAGAAAGGGAGGATTAACGTCACTAAATATAGTTAACGGTGTTAAGATTCTTCCTATGCCCTTGCTATAGGTACAGTCTTAGAGCGGAATAAGTACAGAAGTGCTCTATTGTCTCCTTAGATTCCTATCGCTTCCACTAGCAAATGTAAGCGCTAGCTTGTAGCCCTAGGTTGGCGCCTAGGTAGAGAGACGTTGGGTAGTTTTTAAGACCATTCCTCTATTCTTAATGAGTTGCCTTATTATCTCAGTAAGCGACTTAGACGGCAAACGAGATAAGTCTCGCTAGTACTTAATTAGTATAGCTTTATATAAAACCCCTATTAGCTTTATTAAACCCCTGCTAGCGTTATATAACCCCTGTACTTAGAAGCGCGGTCTCGTTTGCCGTCTAAGGGCCTTTAGTGCGGAAATGTATAAAGGTCTACTTATTGATCAAACGCGACACTGCTAAAGAGCGATATATCTCCACTAGTTGACCAGTTAACCACTTTAAAAGGTAATCGATTATATTTTAAGGGTCACTTTATTTATCTATATACTTATTTATGCATTTTAGCTAACATAAAGTTCTAAAATTACAGGTTGAAAATTTTTTGCGAGTCTTGTTAGGTCTACTCGCAAATCCTCTCTAAATGCCTTAAAGCAAGCGGTATTACTAACGGCAATGTGGCGACTTACGCTATTTAACTTCTCTGGCCTCTTCAACTCCTCCTAAGGCCCAGTTATATACTGCCCGAATAAAATATATACTAACCTTAACTATCCCATAGCTCTGGAGGCTCGTGTTAGATGGTTCCAAACCCCAGAATATAAAGTATTAGACGGAAATGCTTACCTATGCTATATGCCGACTCCTTAGGGGAAAGAATCCCTATACTTAACAGGTTAGGGCGCTTCGCTAACTAGTTTACAGAATAGGGGACACTATACTTATTATAAAAACTGGCTTTGGTAAAAGTATTATATTCTATACTTTCTCAGTCTTAACTGGCTAGATTATAATACAGCTTATCCTATTAAGTAAGCTGGGGGGGGAATAGGTCGAGTTAATTCATTAATACCCTAGTATAAACCTATGTTTAATATTAGCGGATATAAAATTCCAGAACCCTCAACTGCTTAAGGATATTAAAAATAGTGTACATACCTATATACTACTTAGGCTAGAGCAAGCTATATCTCCTAAATTCCAGAAGATCCTACAGAATCTATCCTTTTAGTGTTAAGTTAGACTGGTAGCTATTAACAAATGTTATATACTCTACCAGTAAAAGGAGTTTTGGAGCGACTTTGTCTTAATCTATAAGCTACGCCAGTCTCTTCTATTAAGTATTATTTTCTTTGGCTGCTCTGCAACTATAGACATTAAGACGGAGCAAGTAGTAAAAAAAAATGGTAGGTTTTAGCCGGAGGGAACTAAACTGGGTATATTGGAGATTATCCGCACGTCTATTAACCGACCGGATATCTTAATTTATGTATTTCCGATACTAAAAGGAAAGATAAACTGCTATAAGTAGTTACACTTCTTACTTAACCAAGCAGTCGAGTCTTTAAGCGGTGGCTTAACCCCTCAGAAAATCCTAAAAATAATTATATTTCTTAACGGTAGAAGATGCATCGTGGCAGTCTCTTAATACCTCAAGAAGTCTCTTATCTAGAAGGGCTACTTAGCGCGTCTTACAAACCAGATAGTTAGGATATATACATCTTATATAGCAAAGCATAATCAGGATAGGATATACAATATTTTCCGCAGTAAGTAGTTAGATATTTAGATTATAGTAGCCATAACTACTCTCAGAATAGGCATAGATATCCTAGATGTTTATATAGTTGTCCAATAGAATTTCCTAATTATAGATAATATTGGAGATCTATAGCAGAGGTTTAGTTGTATAGTAAGGGGTCATAATAAAACCAGAGTAGCTGTATTCTTTATACCGTATTAGGCGTTTGATCGGTTAGGATATTAGAAGGAGTTAACTTAAAAAGAAGTTACCGGTTAAATAACGTCTAAGCCAAAACGTAGACGCAATATGCTCTCACACAATCGCTAGGCAAGTCAGTTACAGTAATTATTTTCTTAGGGGAGCAGTCGCGAGTCCGATTTAGATCATAATAGCAACTTATTAGACCAGTACCCTTATTCAAACCAGGAACTTAACGGCATAACCACCAACTAGTTAACTAATAAGAATAAAGTTCATCCCTAGACAAAGCAGGAGATTAAAAGTAGGGACTCTATAAGCGACTATTAAAGGGCTATACTAAACAATAACTACCACTGTAAATACCTACTTAAGTTTCTCTAGGAGGACAAATGCAATCCTAAGACGCAAACTCTAAAGGCACCACGGGAGAGTTGTTGTAATAGTATAGGTTATAACCCTAATTTTCTTGTTATAACTACTGCGCCAACTGCTCCTATCTCCCTTTAAAAACCAACCTTAAGCTTAAAGTAAGGTGTTACTCTCCAATAGCTCACTAAGTGGTGTTAAGTATAAGCGGATAAGTTGGTCCTAATAGAAGAGAGATTTACTCTAATACCTTCTTTATATTTCTTACCTAGTTACTACCAGTGGGCAATTATATATGCCTTTAATAAGGTTACCTCGGCTACTAAGTTTCTAATATAAACTATAGAAGATCTCTGTAAGTATTTCCCATTAGACAAGTAGAAGCATGCTATAGCTTAGGAAGAGCAGCTAGTTCAGTTCCTTTGCTAGAATGTAGATAGTATACTAGCTAAGTAGTTAGAGTCCAGGAAATCTAAGAAACTAGTATCTAGCACTAGTAACTTATTACCTATAGCTAGTAGCGCTAGTAATAGTAAGCTTACAGCCAACAAATAAAGGGTATAGGTTATAGAAAGACAAACCAAGATTAATAATAAGACTGCTTTACTAGTTATATTACAGTAGAAGAAGCTTATAGAGAACCATATACACTTATTTAGCTTAGTATTAGAATCCCCTTTCTTAACGGTGGTGCCATCTTTAGCTAGAGGAGTTACTCCATCTCCCCTTAACTAGTATAGTATGCCATCCCCTCTATTACAGTATAACCAGTCGCCAGGACGAGGTTATAGTGGTTTACACTAGTTACAGCAGTGAGAAATTAAATACGAGTAGTTGCAGAAACTAGAATCACAGAGTAGTAAGAGCATAGTGCCGGAGACTAAACTGCTGGTACCAAAGACTTAACTAATAGTGCCAGAGACTTAACTAGTGGACTCGCAGACTACTTTACCAACCAATAGTATAGAGCCTAGCTTAGAACCACCTATAACTCCCAATAGTAAAACTCGTAGAGGTAGAAAAAGAAGGGTAAGGACCACAGATTCCACTGCTAATAAGATATAGTAAGGTTTAGAGGGTATAGCTTCTATCTTATATAGGCGGTTAAGATTAGCACCTATTAGTAAAAATATTAGCGGCCTAGTGTTAAAAAACCATAGTAAAGAGATAAGAAATAATGGGCGGGATAGGCGCAAGTGGTTATTAATACCAAAAGCTATATATTTAGGAATATGGGAGGTATAAATAAGAAGGGCTTGGCATTCCTAGATAGTTTACCTTTATTACATACTAGTAGGGTATAAGCAGTTAATCTTTAAATAAACTTTTATATTAAATTAAACCAGAAAGCAGTTAAGGAATTAATTGGCCTATTTATTTAACTATTCCAAAGGCTATAAGTCACCACTTATTTATCCTAAAAAGAGAACTATAAACCTATCTATCAAACTATCCACCAAACCACAATCTACTAGTTATATGCACGATTCCTAAGTAGCTTATAAAATATGCTCCTTATCATTATACACGTCTATAAATGTGGGCCTAGGCCAACGGGTTAATTAGGGAGAAGCCTAAGCAGTTAACAATGGAGGATCTTAAGCAGCCCAATTATAAGGAGCAAACCGCTGGGAGAAAGGCCAGCAAGTCAAAGCGGAAGGAGTCTAAGGGGTCAAAGCTAAAGGAGTAGAGCGTCAGGAGGGAGTCCAAGGAGTTAAGCGAGGATTTATAGACATACACGAGAGCGGCTAAATTAAGGAGTTAGGAGGAGCTGGTTAATCTACTAGCAGAGGTATACCATTATGCCGCTTTATCTAGTCTAAAAACCAAGCTACCTATTTCTTGGAGTTGCCAGTAAACCGGCCAACTAGTTAACCAAGACTTAAGATATTACTAAAGGAAATTAATAACGTGCGCATTATATTGCTGTATAGCGGCAACTTGTTAGAGAATAGATCAAGTAGTCATACTTAATAGTTCAGTTAATTATAAGTGTCAAGACTCGCCACCACTATATATTAAGGTGGAAGGAACGCCGAAGCAGTCAACCCATACACAATACCAATCACAATAGCACCTTAATAACTCGCCATATTAAGAAGATTAGTCTAACGTTCCTCTATTGGATAGACTAGTAGTAGTTAGGTAGACATGCTTAAGGCTACGCTATAAGATGCCAGAGCACCATAACCACGACCAGTTAATGTTAGAGTACTCTCACCAGTTAATATTCAACCTGCAAAGAAGGCATATAGCTGTCATTACCTCTTCCTAAGAGGCGTGGGCTCCTCGTCATCCGACAGCTTAATAGGGTTAGACTGCTGCGACTCCTATAAGGCATACGGACGTCATTATCTCTCCCTAAAAAGCGGGGACTGCTTATTATCCGACTGCTATAACTACCGCGACTGCCGAGACTGCCGAGACTACTCCTAGCCGGCATTACCCTCATCCTCATCACTGCTGATTGTAATTAATTCACCGGCATCCTTACCACTCTCATTACTGCTAATTTAAGTTGGCCCACTTAAAAGGCCGAAGCGGATAGCATACAACTAGAGAGGCTAACAGCGGTTAACTAGGTTATGGTTCATGTCCCAGGTTAACTGCCAGCCTACTTAATCCCTGTAAGCGACTGCTGCCCACCTGTCCATAGCAACAGTATTAGAGGTGCCTATTAACTAGTCCTTAATATTATTTAGAGTCACCATATCCACGCCCTTAGGTAGAGTCTAGTCGCGGAGCCTATCGGGGTAGAGGTAAAGCGACAGCTGTCAAATCCGTAACTTTAGGAACCCAGCAGTGTATATCTCAAACGGGTCAAGACAGAGGACATTAAAAAAGTCAACGTTAAGGAGAGAGGAGTCGGGACGGCCAGCGAAGCTATTAGGATTATAAATGCTAACCATAATAAGTAATCTACTACAAGTAGTCAGTAAGACGGTTTTCTTAAGATAATAATATAAGAGATATTAGGTACGAACCGTACAGTAACTTAAAGGGGTGGTCTGTAAGGAGTAAGGAGTTAGTAAGCAGTCGTTAACTGCAACAAATAAGGCGAAGAGAGTAGAAATAAGGGCAGTCTTTAACTAGTAGTTATAGAAGAAGTGGTTAACAATAAGCTAAATAAGTAGTTTAGGGGGTAGTAAGCAATGAGCCAAATAGGTAGTTGAGGGGTTAAGGGGGTAAAGTGCAGCAGTTAAGTTAAGTGAAGTTAAAGTAAAGCAGTCAATAACCTCCATCTTCAGTATAAAATATATTATTAATTGCCTCTATATAATCTCTAAGTGCTAATAGCTCAGTAGTAGTAGTAGATTGCTCCTCATCTTTAGACGAAATAGAAATAATCTTATTAGGTATAATAACATTTTAAAGATTAAATAAGTAAATCTTTTCTTTAAGAAGCTCTGTACCATTTGCAAGAATATTAGTAGACTTAAATTAACCGTTATAATTACTATCAACTGCTTGGACATGTGTATAACCCTCAGCCTAGAGATAGTATGTAAGACTAAATATATTAGCAAGTGCTAACTTTTTACTATGTTTAGAATTGGCTCTTTAACTAAATAAAGTCTCCAGTACAGCATACAGTTAAGAAATATACAAACTAGCAAGCGCAACCCGTCTAAATATCTTTTTAACATTATAAGTGGAGTTCTTATGTAGCTTCATATTAACGGCATAGCAGCAGTTAACATGCTCTAGGGCAAGATCAATTACTTTAAAGGTATTTAGTCAACCCGCCAGATTTACTAGACTTAACACAAGAATTAATTATTAAAGCTTAGCAGTCGCGATCCGATCTATAAGAAGCCATTAAAGATAAAGCATCTTATACCCGTACCGTAACTGCTCAGCCCCATAGAACCAGATAGAGAGTGGATTAACAAGTTAGCGGATTAGACCAATATCACCATAACAGATAGCATGCCGTAGAACCATAAAAGCTTTAACCTATTAGAGATACCAACACATACTAAGAAACTCCTTATTATTATGCCCTTAACCGGTCCAAGCGGAGTAGGTAAATGCTTATTATCATACACACTTAATTAACTTAAGAAATTAAGATAGAGTTAGCTATATAATAGCATCGTTATAGGACTCTTTCCTATTATTTTCCTTGCTATTAACCCCTTAGAACCACCCCTTAGTGCTAAGTACGTTGTACTAAAGTACGACCACTCGAGCCGTCCAGCCTTATGTAATCAATGGCTCGACAAGATAGAATTTAGCATTCTCTTATAAGATTCTATACCGGTCCTAGTAGCCAATATTATAAAGGAGTGTGGCCTTTAAGTAAGTGCCAGGAGGACTCTCCTAGTAAGTGCAAACTATAAGGTAGAGGAAACTTTAAAGGATATAAAAGAATATAGGTGGCCTAAGCAACCAGTCCTAACGGTTAAAAGCTTAACTAGTAAGAGACTGCTTGGTTTTAACGCTCCTAATATATTAAACGGTCTTCTAATCGCCCTAGGCAAGCCAAAGGCGCTAGGTAAAATGGCCCAACTTATTATCCTCTTTAAGGCCAAGTTTGTAGATCTAGATATCCTAATAGACACTATATATACCTTTAATTATACCCTTATTATAAAAGATCGCACCTAGCTGTTACAGAGCAGTCTTTTAAGGAGATAGCAGGTTAAGCTTTAGTACTATAGAAAAAAGACCTAGCTTACTGCTAAAAATATATTTAACTGCCTGTAAATAAAGCTTACGGATAGCAGTTGCAATAAAGTATATTAACAACTGCTATAAGATATAGTCCCGTTAAAGACCTAGAGATAAAATAATATTGTTAAAAAGAAGCAGTTATAATGGGTTAAACATTAACTACTTAAGGCTAGTAGTTGGAATCTTAGGGCAAAGGACAAGAAGCGCAGTGGTTATATTATATATTCTTATTCCGGAAGACCCAAGCACTTAATCTCTAACGTTGTCCTTAAAATTAAAGTTATCGTAGACTAGTAGCGCTTGAGGATTAACTGCAAGGCTTAGTAGCTTATTCTTTTTATTAGTTAGCTATATAAAATATAGACTAGGGGGTCAAACCTTCCTTTACATTATTAGTAATATCCGTAAAGTATTAATTAATATATTTATAACTATTACAGAGACTTAGCCTAGCTAATACCTTAATAACTTAACACTTGACACTATTTCCAAGTAGGTAGATTCCTAACATTTTTATAAAGAAATTGGCAGTATGCCGCGCACAACTCCTATAGATAATAGAAGTGATTAAATACAACTACTGCTGGACTATCTTGGAATTACCTAACCCTTTATAACTGCTTTAGCCCTGGCGTTAATTACTTATAAGCTTTTCAAGCAGAGCAGTCCATGTAGGAGTAGTCAATTTAATTTTTTCTAATACTTAAAAGAAGTTAACCTTCTCTATAGAGGTAGAGTAGTTAAACTTGTTAAAATATAGCTGCCTAAGTAGTGCATTAAGTTCTTGGATAAGTTCTATTAAGGAAATATCCCCTACCGACACGTAACTAGTTAATTAAAGGGCTGTATAAACCTCCGCTTATTCTAAAGCAGAACATAATAATAAGATCCGCTGACTAATATAAAGGCCACCTAATCTACCATTAATATCCTCTGTAACCCATGCCTTAAGGAATTTCCTAATATCAAAGTTGTTCCGCTGCTATAGTATTTATGTCGCCCGTAGCTTTTGGCGCTAAGAAAAAGGGCTCCGCTGTTGTCTAATTCGCCTTTGGTGACTGGTAGGGGGTGCAATTGCTTGCCTTTAAGACGACCGAGATATAGAGGACGGTGTTAAGGGGGAAAAGGAGTCGATATTAGAGAGTGGGGAGGATAAGGACGCGTCAGTATCTACCCAAATACTAGAAGCGCGTAACTTATAAGGAAGTAGTGTTCCCATTGTAAAAAAGTAATTGATTGTGGAGGAGACTGGTCTGACTTAACTCGTCAGCTTATTAGGTTAAATAGGCGTTATTAGGAAGTCAAATATATAGGTAAAAGTGTCTCTTATACAAAATTGCGAAAATTAAAGTTGAGCGCCATAGAGTTCCGCACTAAAGGCCCTTAGACGGCAGGGTAAACTTAAGGTTAGTAGATAGCTAATTGGTTAAAAAAAAGTGGCGTTTTCTTAGGCGGAGACTAGTGACATTTTAGTATTAGTAAGTGCACCTTAAGTTCTGCCCTTGCCGTCTAAGTCGCTTACTGAGATAATTGCCTTATGTTGTTAACGAGCGCCAAGACCCGCGAAAACTCTGCTGTTCTAACGGCGTCAAGGACGACGCATTCGAAAGCGCCCTCTAGCCACGACGTAACGCCGCTGAATTAGTAACAGACGAGATCCTTATTCTCAGCTTAACTATACGGACAAGATAAGACGGAAAGGAACCCCTATAGGACAGTATAGGTCGGATCTCGCTTTTGGTGTTCCTTTATATCTTCTATATATACCTCGCGTTAAACTCTCTTCTAATAGCTTAAAATAGGTACTGCGAAAAGATTAAAAAAAGGACTAAAAAATCTCTAAAAGACTACCTATATAAATACAACCTGGAGGTATTTAAAGTATATCTAATATAGCATAAAAAATATTTCTAAATTAAGAAGAGCTTAATGCAATACTACTAGAAATAAATTAGCCTCTACTATAGGGATCTAACAAACTATAGAATAGACTATAATATCCTAGATGATATTTATAATATATATTCTCCAAAATTATTCTTTATAAACTTATTTACTAATAACTGTAGTAGTAGATACCTAGCCTTAGGCTTAATAAATTGGAAAAGAAAAAGCACGCTATATATATCTAGGACCTTTATACTATCCTCTACGCTCTCTAGGTAGATAATACTAAGCCTCTCTACGGCTCTATTTAAGTCTAAATTTCACTTCTTCTTCTACTTAGCGTAGCTATAGCTACGAGACTAGGAGCTCTTATTAAAAGCGTTAGTGCTAAAGGCAGTAATAAAGCACAGCGGTTTAAAGATATAACATTATAGTTATTTATAATAAAAAACACCATAAATAGAGTATAATTGTAATAAATATAAACCTGGAATATATTAAGAATAAAGAAAAAGACGGCAGACTATAAGCTAAGTAGGTTGTAATTTATTTTATTAACGCTTTAGATATTATAGAAAGAAGTTTACTTTCTATCTAGAAGGACTTCCAGCGTTCTACATTGTTTTATATATCTTAGCTATTAGTATTAGTTAGGAGGCGTTTAGAGATACCTTTATAAGTATTAAAGATATCTTTAAACTTAAGGCACTAGTATACTATAACGTGCTATATATCAGATAGAAGGATAAAGTACTAGATTAGCTATTTTTCTGCAACGTTAGATATATAATAGGGGGTGTTAATATTCTAAAAGACAAAGCCTTTCTATACGCAAAATACCGTACCATATTTATACGCTTAGGGCTTATTACTAGTTTTAAAATAGTACTAGAGTTATACTAGCTGCGACGGGCTTTAGGTAAAAACATTAATAGTAAGTCGGCTCTATTATTAGTTCTCGGCTTCCTTTATTCTATACTAATATTATAAAATCTATAGACGCTCTTACTCCTAAAGAACGGAACCAGACTATGCGCTATCTTAGTAATATATATAAAAAGTACTATATACCAACGTATATTATATATAATTACCAAAGTATATATTTTAAAAGTCCTTTATAAGATCTTTTTATTAAATCCGTTGCAAGAATAGGTTTATTATAAGATTAACACGCACCTATTATAACGGGCTTGTACAAATGCTTCTGAACTAAAGCTTGTAGATTGCTACCATATAAGAATACTAAGCTGAGGAGAAGAATAAGAGGAAAGGAAGCTTTAGGGGGTAATATACACGGTATAGGCGAACTCTAGATATTACACTAAGCTAGCTGCAGGGGATGGTGCCCCAGCACCATTATATTACCCCCCCCCTTTCTAAAAAAGCCTGCCCTTAGGCTTTGTCCCCTTATAGAAGAGAAAGAAAAGAAAGAAAAGAAAAAAAATTTAGCATCTGGCGCTTAATCGCGATGCTAGTTAATATAGGACTTACAGCAGTCCTGCAGCTCCTATAGCTGCGAGAGGTATATTACTATACTAGTTAATATAGGGCAGGCAGCCGTCCTATAGCTCCTACTGCTGCGAGAGGTATATTGCTAGGAGCCCTCTATTAGCTATTGTCCTTTCTCTAGAACTCTAGAACCTCCTAGCTCTCTATCCCCCCTTTTATTATGGCGCGCCCCAAGTTATAAAAAAAGAGCCCCCCTACTCCCCCTCTTATAAAAAGGTAGGTGAAAAAGTTTTAATAAGGTGGGAGGGTTAGGGAGTTATAGCTTGTATATATATCGGCATAAGCTCTTGTCCGTTTAGTAGCAGTATAGTGCCAGTAATGGGGTTGTTTAGGTAGCAGTATAACGCTAGCAATAGGGTTATATTCCGTAAGCAGATTGGCATAGAATCTTATCAGTGGATTATATTTAAATTACTATTAGGTTGTATTTAAATCGTATTTAGGTCGCAGGCGTATTAGCGTAAGACTTATTAAATTTAGGTAGCAGTATAGTGTTAGTGGCGGGGTTGTATTTTAAGGAGCAAAGCTCTCCTTATATATAGTTGTTACTATAGGCGGAGCAGTAGAAGTCGGTTATAGTGCTATAGGTAGAGCAGTAGGTGTTAGTTGGCTACAGTAATATAGTGAGGTATTATGTTTAGCTATAGGTAGAGCAGTAAAGGTTAAACGGCTGCAGGCAGAGTAGTAGAGGTTGGGTAATAATACAATGCTAGCGGCGGTGGTTGTATTTTAGGGAGCAAAGCTCTACCTAGTTGTGTTTGGGTCGCAGGCTTATTAGCACAACAGTAATTAATATCGCAGGCGTATTAGCGCAATGTCTTATTAGGTTAGGTAGCAGTATAGTGCTAGTAGTAGGGCGTATTCTAAGGAGCAAAGCTCTCTTTGTATATAGTTGTTACTGCAAGTAGGGTAGTAAAAGTTAGTTATAGTGCTACAGGCAGAGCAGCAAGGGCTTGTTTATTTAGTTGTAGGTAGAGCTGTAGGTGTTAGTTTAGCTGCAGGCAAAGCAGTAGAGATTAAGTATAGTACTGCAGGCAGAGTAGTAGGAGTTAATTGTAATGCTACAGTAGGGCAGCAAGGTATTGGTTTAACTGCAAGAGGTATATTGTAGAGGTTAGGTGGCAGTACGGTACTAGCGTTAGATGCTAGATAGCAGGCGTATCGGCGCTATCGTTAGTCTATTAATCGCAGGCGTATAGGCATAATTATTTGGTCAACTATAAGTGCAGCGGCATAGTCGTTGTCTGTTTGGGTCGCAGGCGTATTAGCGCGACAGTTATTAGACTTAGGTAGCAGTATAGTGTGAGCGTTGGTTATATAAGGGGCAAAGCTCCACCTTGTATACAGTTATTACTATAAGTGGGGTAGTAGAAGTCGGTTAGCTGCGGGTAGAGCAGTAAGGGTAGTTAGCTGCTAATAAAGCAGCAAGGGTTAATTGGCTGTAGGCAGAGCAGTAGAGGTCTATTATAATAGCAGTACGGTATAAGCGTCAGGTAATAATAGTAGGTTAAACATTTAGAGCTCAATCTATTAGTTAGCCAGTGGATTGCTAGCGTATTAGCATAATCAGTCTATTAGTTAGACTGTAGGCGTAGTAGTATAGTTATTGTTAGGTTAAGATAGCAGGCATATTAGCACTATTATTATCTAGTTTAGTAGCAGTACGGTGCTAGTATTAGGGTTATATTTTAGGGAGCAGAGCTCTACCTTATATATAGTTATTACTACAGGCAAAGCAGTAGAAGTTAGTAGTAGTGCTATAGGCAAAGCAGTAATAGTTAAATTAGGATTTACTACAGGCAGGGCAGCAAGAGTTAGTTAGTTGCAGTAAGGCAGTAAGGTATTAGTTTAGCTATAGGCGAAGCAGCGGAGGTTAAGTAGTAGTGTGGTGCCAGTAATAGATAGTAGATAGTAGGCGTATTGGCGCTATTATTAGTTAATTAATTGCAGGTAAATGGTATAATTAGTTAATCGGCTTACATTTAAATTGCGTTTAAATTGTATTTGGATTATAGACGTAACGGCGCAATTATTATCCAGTTTATCCAAATTGATTTTATTGTTGAAGCTTATACAGCTTAGTATTAGCCTTATTGTTGAAGTTTATATAGCTTAGTTAAAAAGGATTACTATAGGTGGAGAAGAAGACAATTAAATTAGTAAGAGAGGCAGTTAATTGTTAATAAACTTATACAGTTATTATTAAAGTTGTAGTTCGTGTCGCAGGCATATTAGCACAATAGTTGGTCGGGTTCGCGTTTAAATCGCGTTTAGGTTGCGTTTGAATTGCATTTAGATTATAGGCGTAACGGCATAATCTATCTATTAGTTTCTTGGGGTCTACTGTTAATCAGTAGATGGTTTAAGATATTAATTAATTATTTAATTAATTAATATGCCGTTAACTAGCAGAGATACTATTGTATTACTAGCCACAGTTAATTAATTGGTTTAAGGTATGCTGTTAATTATAGTATATTCAACCAGTTATTATATAAGCAGGGTATTAAGGGAGACGCGCTAATAGGTTAATTCTCATTAAGGTATTAATTAGTTAAATAATTTAATAGGAATCAATCAGGGTATTGGTATATGGTCTATTAATATTCTTATAATTTTTAAAATAGGTTGCTGTAAAATGGTAGATGTGTTTAAGTATTATTAGGAGATTTAAAGGTATGCTGTAGGGTTAGCAGCCGTATTTAAATACTTATATTTAATTAAGGAAGGTATTAATTAAAGACTTATAGGAATGCTGTTATAACTTGGCATATTAAGTCGTTATTAGAGGTATTAAAAGAGGTATTAAGAAGGTATGTATTAATATTTTAATTCTTATTAGAGAGTTAAAGGTATTAAAGAAAGAGTGCGCTTTAATATTTAAGTATAGTTGTACAAGGGTAAGCTGTTATATAGCGTTTAATTTAATAAGATGCTATTAGAGAGCAGATTCGCATACTATTATTTAAGGAGGACTGCTGTTAAGTGACAGGCAGTTTAAGGGTAGTTAACAAATAGTATTAAGAGCGTATGTATTAAGGGCGTATATGTCAATATTTTAATTCTTGTTGACAACTGGCAAGACACGCTTTTATAATAGTAGGCTGTCTTATTTATAGAAGGTCATATAATAGCTATTAAGAGAAACGCGTTAATAGTTTGTTAGAGGTTGTAGAGATGAATAGGCTTATCTATAGAGCTATTGGAGAGTGCTATAAATTGGAATAATTCTCCTAATCTGTTCTCTTAATTAAGAGTGCCATAAATTACTTAAATTCTCCCCTAGATTCCTAGTACCCCTATATATAGGATTATAATGCTTATAGATGTATTCAGCCGTAAGATTAAGGGACTGCCTAGGTTAATAGTAATGTTCAGGTTGATTAGGTACAGTGGTATTAATAAAAACTTAATAAGTATCTATAAAGGCGTTTATAGACAAGTTGGAGAGTCATATTGTAGGCATATTAGCGCGATAGGTTATTGGGTTCAATTGCAGGCATATTAACACGATCGTTTGGTTGGTTTAACTATAGGCGTATTAGCATAGTTGGTAATTAAGTTTGGGAGTTTAGGGTAGCAGTATAGTGTAAGTGTCAAGTCCTTCCTAATTAATTTTGTCTCTCTTTATATGGCTTAGTATTAATTAGGGTGGTTATTGTAGCAGTAGTCTAGGTATCTATTAATGTTGTTTATTGCAGCGTTATAGCTAAGTCTTAATTAACTTCGTTTCTTATAGCCCTAGGCAAAATCTTAACTGGGGTCGTCTCTATAGCTTGTATAACTCCATATTAGTTAAAAAAGGTTAGAGGGGTGAGATATTCTAAAGCCTTCCTAGGCACGTGTCCTTGGCCATTAAAGTTGGCATTTAATCGTAACTATAGGAGACCTTCTAGCAACAATAACGCGTAGCTAGAGGTGTTTAACGCAAGTCCTTAAGGACCTATGGAATGGGGGTGGGATATTATCTAGGCCTTCCCAGGCGAGGTAAAGAGGGAGCTTTAGTTCCTGAGTATAACGCGTCAACGCGTCATTGTAGACGAAGTCTCCCCTAGACGGGGTTGGGTGAGCTTAGTATAATATAATAGGCTTATATAAATGCTTCTGAACCAAAGCTTGTAGATTGCTACCATATAAGAATATTAAGCTAAGGAGAAGAATAAGAGGAAAGGAAGCTCTAGGGGGTAATATACACGGTATAGGCAAACTCCGGATATTGCGCCAAGCTAGCTGTAGGGGACAGTGCCCCAGCACCATTACACCTATAGAGCTTAATAATAATTAGCTAAAAGAGCTCTAAAACTACCTTAAGCTTAAAGCGCTTTATAGTAAGTGAGGAGAATATAAGAACCAAATTAATAGCGTAGGCTTTTATTCTATTACTAAGGCTAAAGGAACTAACTTATACTAGTAATATAAAGATACTAAGTGGAAGATTGGTATAATATATTAAAGATTGCACAGAGAATAATTAAATAAGGCTATTCGCAACTTCTATAAATTAATTAATATAATTAAGATAGCTAGATAGCTTAGTAGAAAGGCCCTAACTAAAGTGTTAATACTGCTAAGAGTTAAATTTAAAATTTAAAAGCGGGCTACTATTGCCAGTATACTCTTTAAGCCCTTAGAAAATAATAATAATTATATTAAATTTGTCTATGCCCTAGCTTAGCTATATTATTAATAAGAAACTACTTATATTAGGAAAATAGGAGAGTGGTAGGGGCTAGCTAGGGGCTAGCCTAGGGCCAGCCTGGGGTCATTTCAGCTAGATCCGCTAATCTGCTTATATATACTTCTTTACGCTAGCCTAGGGCCATATTAGCAATATTAGCAATATTAGCACATTTTATACGTTTTGTACGTTTTATATATTTTATACATTTTATACATTTCGTATATTTTATACATTTTGTACATTTTATATAATATTTCCTATAGCTACAATATTTATAATTATAAACTAAATAATAAAATTCAAAATTTAAAATTAATAGTAGCTATAAGAGGTATATATTATAGAAGCCATATAAAGGCTTAATCTATATTATAATACTACTTCCTTAATTAGTGGTGTTCCTAATAATCTGCTGCCTGCCTACCTATCTATGCCTACCTATTATGCCTACTTGTCTATATCTACCTATTTATATCTATAATTTAGAATAGAGGTTGGCCCGATTAAAGGCTCTGCTTAATTTAATTACAATTAATTGTATTTAATTTAAATCGTTCTCTATGGGCGTTCGCTGGCTATATATTTAAATAGTGGTCGTCTGGGGTGCCTCCCTAAGAGGCCTTAATTTAATTTAATTTGGTAATAGGGTGATATTAAGGCTCTAGTTTGATTTGATTAACCAATTAAACTAATCACTGTGTTTACTAGCTGGTTGTTTAAATAATTATCGTCTGGCTCTGGCGACAGTCGTGGTTCTAGCAACGGTCTTACCTATCTGCTTACCTATCTACCTACCTACCTACCTACCTACCTACCTACCTACCTACCTACCTACCTACCTACCTACCTACCTACCTACCTACCTACCTACCTGCCTGCCTGCCTGCCTGCCTACCTATCTATATCTATGTTTATTATAGGAGCTCTGCGTCTTTTTAGGGTGAAAACTGCTTAGGTGTTAAGCAATTAATTAAGGTAAGGGGGAAGGCTCTCGCAGAGGCTCCAAATTGTCAATTGGCAGCGTTCCCAATAATCCGCTAGCCATGTACTAATTTCCTAACTAGGCCTAGTACCTACCTGCTTACCTGCCTACCTTCTATATTAGTACCTAATTTAATTTAGGGAAGGGGTTAGCCTAATTAAAGGCTCTAATTAATTTAAATTGTTCTCTATAGGCCTTTGTCAGCTATATATTTGAATGGTAGTTATCTAGGGTGCCTCCTTAGGAGGCCTTAATTCGATTTGATTTGGTAATGGGTTAATATTAAGGCTCTAGTTCAATTCAATTAATTGATTAAATCGATCGCGGTGTTTGCCGGCTGGTCGTTTAAATGGTCGTCGTCTGGTTCTACTGTCGTCTAGTTCTAATAACCGTCGTCTGGTTCTAACGACCGTTATCTAGTTCTGACAACCGTTGTCTAGTTCTGGTCACAGTCTTCTAGCTACCATTCTGGTGCCTCCCTAAGTAGGGAGAATATAAGGAAGGAAGGGTAAAGGTGGCATTTAGGTATATAAGGGGTATATAAAGGCACGTGTAAAGGCTGTTGGGAATATAGCGGGGACCCAATGGTACTTAGGACGATTTATAATTGGGAAAATTAAAGTCCTGCTAGGAGCCTGCTAAAAAGCCTGCTAGGAGCCTACTAGGAGACCTTTAGGATTTTAATACCCTAATAGTAATAAATGCAATAATACTAACAATATTTATTTTATAGCCATAAGCTAGCGTAATGCTAGCGTATAGCTCTAGGGCTTTGCTAATATGGCGGAAAGCTGGCCCTAGGCCCTAGGGGGTTGGCTAATATGGCTAAAAGCTGGCCCTGGGCCCTAGGGGGTTGGCTAATATAACGGAAAGCTAGCCCTGGGCCCTAAAAACACTTTTAGCGAAACCAAATTTCCTGTACTGCTTCCCGTTTTCCTGATGTAATATAAAGCCTTAAAACAAAAGACGAACTTTGTTATCTTTAATAGTAATAATTTATCTTTTATAAACAAGTAATAGAATATCTTAGATAACCTAACTCTTAGTTATATAACCTTTAATAACATTTCTAGTTAAGATAGTAAGACTATAAAGTAAAAACCGGGCATATTAAAAGTTAATAAAGTTAAGACCGCTTAGTGTCCATGTTAATATCCTATAGTACTTCCACATCTAGTATACCTTATTTATATTAGTAACGAGGAATTTAAGTATAAAAGACAGATGCGTAAAATACCGCGAAAAGACGTCCATAATAAGTATATAGATACCCACTTTTAACTACCTAAGTATTAGAAAAAATTTAAATGTAAACATTTTAAATATTTTACAGAACTTAATAACTAAAGGTATTTTAAAAGGTATACGCACGATATATATAAAGTATCTTATTAATGCCCATTAACCCTACCTCTAAACTTATTTTAAATCTTTAAACTCTAAATAATTAAGTTTAATAAAAGGAGATATAGTCTACTTCGTCAATTCTGCAGAGCCAATTAATATTCTAGCTAGATATCTAGTTATATATTCTAAACTGGCCAAGAAGTAATATAGAATATTATTAATAATTTAAAATAGTGCGTAATTTATAGCTGCTAGCTTCCACGAGATATAAGAACTTTAAAAGAGTTCTACTTAGTAACTTACCTAAGTGTGATAAAGAGGAACCGGATTAGTGGGTAGATAGGCATAAGCGTTACTTAGGTTAGCTAGAGAGTTCACTACTATTATTCCTAAAGCCTCTATTTACTGCTTACTCAGTCCCTAAAACTCTTTTATTTAACTACTTAGCCTATCTTTTATACTTATAATCTATTAGAAAACTAGTAAATTTTTTTTAGTAGTAACTAGTAGGCTTTATAACTAATAAGCATAGCTATTATAGTAGCTTAACGGTAAAACTAAGCAATAGAGAGTGGTAATCTGCCGTCCTTATCTATATAGTTTTATTTAGCACTATAGTCCAAAAGTAGCTATATGCTATAGCCTAGAATAATAGAGTCTGCCTAGCTATACTCTATATATTAGTATTAATAGCACTTATTATAAGAAGAATATTGACCACTTCTTTATACTTAGGCTTTAACGCCCTCCATAAAGGGTTATCCTATAAATATTTCGCTTATTTAGAGGAATGCCGTTATTAATAAGTTAATAAATAGTTGCGGCATCTCCATTTTTAGCGGCGTTGTAGAGGCATAAGATATTAAGCCATCGCTCTTTATTGCTAAGAATATTCCACCAATTAAAGAGACCAAGGACCTATTCCTAACCACTAGTAGCAGTTACCTTAATTATTTTAGTAGTAACTTTAATACTAATAGTTTAATAGAGGAGTAGAACTACCTTATAACTTATAAACTTATTAGAAGCTGCCTCTTTAACTACCTCTTTAGTAATCTTAACTTTATCACTATGCTAATTAAGGAGTAATGCTATTACCTCCTTACTACTGTTCCTGTTCCTAGCTACTGCCTTAACTACCTCTTTAGTAATTTTAATTTTATTACCACGCTAATTAAAAAGCAGTGCTATTACCTCTTTACTACTACTCCCGTTCCTAGCTGCTGCCTTAACCACCTCTTTAGTGACTTTAACTTTATTACTACGCTGATTAAGGAGTAGTGTTATTACCTCCTTGCTACTTCTCCCATTCTTAGCTGCTGCCTTAACTACCTTTTTAGTAATTTTAACTTTATTACTACGCTGATTAAGGAGTAGTGTTATTACCTCCTTGCTACTTCTCCCATTCTTAGCTGCTGCCTTAACTACCTTTTTAGTAATTTTAACTTTATTACTACGCTGATTAAGGAGT